>Ga0209641_10000140_pt1 | contig 57367 bp, 60 predicted proteins | sample RifCSP16_1_FD_184022 | JGI IMG/M metagenome (GOLD analysis project Ga0209641, IMG submission 184022) | Soil microbial communities from Rifle, Colorado - Rifle CSP2_sed 16_1 (SPAdes) (version 2) | ecosystem: Environmental > Terrestrial > Deep subsurface > Rock core/Sediment | place: Rifle... | reverse complement strand
GCCAGCGTTCGGGTACTCCAATGCGTCGCCCCCTCTGGTTTGCTCTGCGTGGTCAGTTGAACGATCCGGTCCGCATCCACTTTACGGGGTCGCCCTCCACGGGGTCGATCGCATTCGATCGCCGCCCGCCCGCCTTGCGCGTAGCGGCCCCGCCAGCGACCGACTTGAATCCGGCCAACCCCCAGCATCTGGCCGATCTCATCGTTCTCCTTGCCTTCAGCCGCCAGCAACACGATGTGCGCTCTCCGCGCCAGTCGCACGCTCACCGTGTTCGAGCGCGCCAGATGTTCCAACTCCCGCCGTTCCGACGCCGTCAATTCGATCCTCGGGGCTACGCGCATCGTCTGTCTCCTCGTGATCAGCGATGCGCACAGTCTACTACAAAAAGGATATTAAGTCTCAATAATTATGAAGCACTACACTAGAACTCCCACAGAACTGGGACATACATGGGTTTTCCCTCCTCGCCTACAACGACCGATGACTGTCCCGCTTTTGTGGGAGTTCTAGGAACGTCCCGGTTCTGGGGTTGAAAGGAACTGGAGGACCTCGCGGTTGAAGGCGGCCGCGTTCTCGGCGAAGAGGCGGTGCGGGGCGCCGGGAAGCACGACCAGCTTCGCCCCGGGGATCCGTCCCGCCAGGCGAAGCGAGTTCTCCCAATGGACCAGCCGGTCCGCATCCCCCGTAATGACAAGCGTTTTCGCACGGATCGCCGCGAGCCGCGAGGCCGCATCGTGGGTCATCGCGGCGGACAGTTGCGCGAGGTACCCCTCCGGCGGCGTCGGATGATCGAGACGCCTGCGGATGAATCCTTCGACCTCCTCCGGCCGGTCACGGCTGCAGGCGTCGGTGTAGAAGAAAGGGATCATCCGGCGCAATTCCGCCTCCGGATCCTCCCCCTTCGCAACGGCGAACGCCGCCATCGCCTCCGGGGGTGGACGCACCGAGAGTTGCCCGCCGGGCCCGGTGCACCCGAGCACCAGCCTCTCCACCCGTTCCGGGTGCCGCAACGCCACCTCCTGCGCGATCATCCCCCCCAGCGAAACGCCGAGGATGTGGGCCCGCGCGATCCCCAGCGCGTCGAGCAGCGCCGCCGCGTCGTCCGCCATCTGCGTCGTGGTGTACGGCCCGGGCGGAACGTCGGTCTTCCCGGTCCCGCGGTTGTCGAAGGCGATCACGCGGAAATGCGGCGCGAAAGCGGAAAGTTGGTGCAGCCACTCCAGGTGATCGCTCCCCAGCCCGTTGACAAGCAGCAGCGGGAATCCTCTCCCGTGCTCCTCGTAATACATCCCGAACCCGGGGGCGTCGGTGTACGGCATCGAGCGAATCCCCTCCTCGACTGCCATTATAGTCCTCCGGTGGAACCCCTTCCCGCCCGCGCGTGTCTGATAGATAACCCCAAACAGCCCTTTCCCTCCCTTGCGCCGGCGCCGGTCGTACCGCGCCCGGGATTCTCGTGGCTGAAGGAGGAAAACGATGGACACGTTCAAGCGGAAGCTCGATATCTATCTGCGCGCACGGTTCACGCTCATCATCGTCGTGACCCCGGAGGAGCAGCGGGCGATCCAGGCGGTGAAGGAGGTGAGCGATCCGAGCAACCGAACCTGCCTCGCCTGGGATGCGGCGGACGGCTTCGCCGTCATCGCTGGCAAGACGGACAAAGTGCCCCAGGCCAACGATCCCCTGCAGGCGCTTTTCGAGGTGGAGAAAGGGGAAGACGGGGTCGTTTATGTGCTCAAGGACCTCCACGATTTCCTCGACATCCCCCAGGTGAAGCGGAAGCTGCGCAACCTCGCCCAGCAGCTCGTCTATACGAAGAAGTCGCTGATCGTAGCGACCCCGCTCCCGAAGATCCCGGACGAGCTCCAGGACGAGGCGGTGATCCTCCGGCTCCCCGCCCCCTCGGTCCAGGTGCTCGACCAGGTGCGGGAGTCGCTCGCGCAGACTCCGGGCGTAAAGGTCGAGCAGACCCCCGGAGGGCGGGACAAGATCGTCCAGGCCGCGATGGGGATGACGGCGAGCCAGGCACAGCGGGTCTTCGCCAAGGCGATCGTCACCGACGGCTCCCTCCACGACGGGGATGTCGTGCTCGTCACCGTCACCGAGGACATTCTCCATTCCCTCCGCCGCCAGGTCCCCCTCTCCATCTCCATCTCCCAACGGGAGAACGTGGAAGGGCTGCGCCAGTGGCTCCGGGAAGGGAGGGCCCAGTCGGCGTCTTTCGCCGAGATGACGGAGGCCGAGGAACGGTTCGCGGGGATCCCGCTCGAGCTTCCGGGGGAACGGTAACCGGCGGCGGACGAGGGACCGAAGGCCCGCGGGGGATTTCCCGCGGACCTTCGCGTGCCCGGAGTCGCTACGCGGCCTTGCTCATGTTGCGTCGGATATGGTCGCAGGCGGCAAGGACCTCCTTGTGGAACTCGTCGTAGTCGACCTGCATGCCGTTGATGTAGGTGCTCCACCCGGCCGTGGACTTGGCGTAATGCACCGCGTCCTCGATCTCCGCGTCGGTTGCGCCGTTCAGCTTCGCCACTTCGGTGTGATACACGGAGCAGTAGCGGCACTTGGTGACCGCCGAAATGGCGACGCCGATCAGCTCGCGGTACTTGTTCGGGATCGGCCCTTCCTCGAACTGCACCCGCTTGAACAGTTCCCATTCGAGACGGAGCGACGAATCCGGCACGAGCTTGAAGAAGCTTGGAACCAGACCGAACATCCCTTCGATCTCCTTGTAGACCTCTGTCCGACTCATTCCGCACCTCCTTGCGTATCCAGCGGTTGCTCGGAAAGGTTGCCGACCATGTCATTTGTTACCATTCTCTCTCGATCCCTCTCCGGTTGAGCCACCTCCCCGCGTTTTTCCCCCGGAGCCCCTCCCCCTCGCCCCCAGAACCGGGACGTTCCTAGAACTCCCCCAATAGTGGGACAGTCATCGATTGTTCATAGGATGGGATTGAAAAATAAAAGTATGACCCTGTTCTGGGGGAGTTCTAGGAACGTCCCGGTTCTGGGGTCCCGGTTCTGCGGGTGGCCTATAATGGGGTGCGATGGACGCCTTTCTTCTCAAGCAGGTGATCGCGGAACTCGCCGCAGAGATCCACGGCGCGCTGGTGTCCAAAGTCCACCAGCCCGGGGAGAAGGAGATCGTCCTCGAGCTTTGGGGGCGGGGGGAGAAACGGCTTCTGCTGTCGGCCGACCCGGAGCTCTGCCGCATCCACCTGACCACGCGCAAGGCCCCCAACCCGCCGAGGCCTCCCCGGTTCTGCCAGTTCCTCCGGAAGCACCTGGAGGGGATGCGGATCGCGGGGTTTTCCCTCGCCCCGTACGATCGCTCCGTGCGGATCGACTTCGTCTCCGGCCGCCCGGATGCGGAGCATGCGAAAACCTCCCTGTACGCCGAGTTGTTCGGCCGCCACGCCAACCTGATCTACGTGGACGGCGACGGGACGATCCTCGATCCCCTGCGCGCCGTGTCCGCCGAGGAGAGCCGGATCCGCGAGGTCCTCCCGGGGATCCCGTACCGCCCGTTGCCGAAACCCGGGCGCGTCTTCCTCCCCGAGGTCACGCGCGAAGTTTCGCTGCGGGTCTTCGCGTCCGGGTGGGAAGGAGTTCCGAAGGCGCTGCAAGACAACGTGGCCGGGCTGGGGAGGGAAGTGGCGAATGAGGCCGCGGCGCGGGGGAAGGAGAACCCCGATGCGTTGTACGACGCCTTGCGCGAACTGGTCCGGCGGTACGAGGAGAGCGACTTCGCCCCGGGAATCGGGACGCTCGCCAACGGGAAGCGGCGGATCCTCCCCTTCCCATGCCCCGGTGCGGGATTCGTCGCGTTCACCCCCTTTCCCACCGCCAATGCGGCGGCGGACGCCTTCTATGCGGAAGTCGCGGAGGGTCGGGAACTCGCGTTCCTCCGGCAGCAGGTGAAATCCCGGATCGCCGTGCTCCTGAAGAAAGAGCGCCACAAGCTGGAGAACGTCGGCGGCGACGAGGATCGGGTCGTCGAAGGGCTGCGGGGGGCCGCGTACGGCGAGACGATCAAGGCGAACCTGGGGGCGCTGAAGAAGGGAATGCGTGACTTCCGGGATGTCCCACTCGATCCTGCGAAGACCCCGGTGGAGAACATGACCCGCTATTTCCACCTCGCCCGGAAAGCGAAGGGGGCGATGGAGATCGTCCGGAAGCGGAAGCGCGAGGTGGCGGAGTCCGTGTACTATATCGAATCCCTGGAAGCCCAGCTTGCGGCCGCGCGGACAATGGACGAACTGGCCGCCGTGCGGCAGGAGCTCTCTTCCTCCTTCGCCCCGAAGACGAAGCCCCCGTCGAAGAAGAAGACGGCGCGGAAGGACGCACCCCGCCCCCTCCTCCCCCAGGTGGAGAAGCTCGCGTTCCTCGGCTACACGATTCTGGTGGGACGCAACAACGTCGGGAACGACAAGATCGTCAAGGAACTATCCGCCCCGGAGGACCTGTGGCTCCACGCGCAGGGGATCCCGGGGAGCCATGTGCTGGTGAAGCGCCTCGCCGGCAAAGAGGTCCCGAAGGAAGTGATCGAGGAGGCGGCGCGCCTGGCGGTCCTTCACAGCAAGGCGAAGGGGTCGCGGAACGTGCCGGTCTTTCTCGCGGAGGCCCGCCACGTCTCCAAGTTCAAGGGGGCCAAACCCGGCCTCGTCCGGATCGCGAGATACTCCACCGTCTCCGTACGGTAAACCCTCCTTTGAGGGGCAAAGCGCCTGATACTTACCTTGAATTCCGTCTTTCAATTCTTCATTGCTCCATTATTGATGACACTTCCTGAAGTCAATGGAGGGGACGGTATTATTCCACTAAACAATTATTATCGAAACGGCGATACATGAGAATGATGATGAAAATGATAATCAAATAATGCGCTCACACGGCTGCGCCTGAAACGGACCGTTCGACAGGGAGGCAACTGATCAAGCAAGACGATTGACGATCCCCCAAAAACTACGACCCTTTACTGAGGGGGTAAAGTGATATTTTATTCCAATCCACCATCTTCCGTTCCCCGTAAAGACGGAACTCCCCTTCTGCCTGTTGCCGAAGGTGCCGATTCGGCGCCGGTCCACGATACCTGCCAAGACGATCTTGTCGGGATACTGGAATTCGTGAAAGAGAAGCGGGCCATCGATTTCAGCGCCTATAAGCCCGGTACCATCAAACGCAGGATCGATCTCAGGTTGCTCGATACCGGGATGCCGGATTGCAACGCCTATTACCGGCATCTGTCGGCGGACCCTGCGGAAATCGACCTCCTCCTGAACGCCCTGACCATCAACGTCAGTCGTTTCTTCAGGAATCCGCTGGTCTTCGAAATCCTGAAAGAACAAATCCTGCCAACGCTCATCGATACCTCGCCCCCGGGAGGCCTGAGAATCTGGTGCGCCGGTTGCGCGAGAGGGGAAGAGGCCTATTCCATCGCCATCCTCCTCAAGGAGATCTCCCCCGCGGTCGCGGCAACGGTCCCTGCGTTCATCCTCGCAACGGACATCGACCGGTCGGCGCTGACGTTCGCCGCCTCCGCCTCCTACCGGGACGAGGCGCTTACGGAGGTGAAAAAGGCGGTTCTCGAAAAATATTTCATCGCCGAAAACAACGGCTACCGGCTCACGGAAGAGATCCGCTCCATGGTGACCTTCGCCTGGCATGATCTCGCTACCTCCCAGCCCCCGAAAGAAGGGATCTTCTCGAACTATCACCTGATCCTCTGCCGCAACACCCTCATCTATTTCAAACCTGAACTTGGCGAACGGACCATGGAATTTCTGTCCGGGGTTCTCGCCGACGGGGGGTGCCTGGTCCTTGGGGAAGCGGAAGCCGTACCGTCCCGCCTCCACCGGGACCTGCGAGAGGCAATCCCCCGGACCCGGATTTTCCGGAAAGAGGTGGCCTGATTGGTCGACTGGCTCACGGGGAAAAAATGGCGCGTTATCGTGACGGGGGTGCTGATCACGATCCTGCCGCTGGCGAGCCTCGCCTTCTTCGTCCGCTGGACGGTGCTCCACGCCATGAACGAGCTGGTGATCCGTCAAGGCGAAACGATCGCGAAAATCTCCGCGGGAGACATCGAGGGGAAGATCCGCAGCGACATCCAAAGCGCCACGATGTTCGCAACGAGATTCCTCCTGAAGAAGGCCATACGGGACGGGGATCTGCGGGAAATGACCCGTCACCTGAAGGTTTTCATCGAGAATTCCCCCTCCATCGAAAGGGTCTTCATCGCTTCGCCGGACGGGGTCCTCCTGACGGATTACCCATCGGACCCCCGGGTGGCCGGGAAGAACTTCTCCGGTCGGGACTGGTACCAGGGAGCGATGAAGCGGCGCGCGCCGTATGTGTCGGATTTCTACCAGAGGATGGCGGAGCCGAAGAGGTATCTCTTCTCCATCGCCGTGCCCTTCAAGCGGGACGACGGCGCCATCCTCGCCATTCTCGTCCTTCAAACGAATGAAAACTATCTGACAGACGCGATCCGACCCTCCGAAAAAGGGAACCCGCACATCTACGTGGTGGATCGCCACGGCGCCAAGGTGTCCGACTCGCAAGCGGCGACCGACAATATCGTCGACCTTTCCCGGGTCCCGATCGTGAGAAAAGCCCTGAACGGGGAGAGCGGATCCGGGCGGATGATCGACATCCACGGGAATGATCCGGTTTCCGCCGCCTATCATCCGGTCAAGGAATGGGGTTGGGCGGTAGTGGTCGAGCGCTCCCTCGGCGAGGTGTACGCACCGACACGGAAGGTTGCCTTGGGGCTCTATATCTTCACCGGGATCATGCTCCTTCTCGCGGTCCTGATGGGATACCGCTGGGCGAAAGAGCTCGACAACTCCCGGAAGATCGCCCGTGACCTCAAGGAAAGGGAAATCTTCGAAAAGGCATATAACGATTTCCTCGTCCTTCTGAACCGGCAGTGGCAGAATCCGGAAGATCTGTGCAACGCATCGCTCGGGAAATTCCACGAACATGCGCATGCCGCCGCGGGCGTGTTCCATGTTCATGATGAGGGCGTGCTCACCCCTCGCGGGTCCTTCAGCGTGCCGCTGCCGGTGCGGCCCGACGGCCTGTCGGCGGAATGCCTCCGCCTGCGGGAGGTCGTCGGAATCCATGACATTCCGCCGGACAGCCCGCTCCGGATCGAAACAGGGATGGGAGTCGTCGCCCCGCGGGATATCGTCGCCGTCCCCCTGATCTTCAAGGACGAGCCCATGGGGGTGCTGGAACTCGCCTGCGTCCATGCCTTCTCGGAGGCGGATCTCCTGATCGTCAAGCGCGTCGCCCCCCGGCTCGCCATCGGGATCAACACCGTCAAGAACACCCTGGCCTTGAGGAAGTTGACGGAGAAACTGACGTACTCGAACGAAGAGCTCCAGGCCATGAACGAGGAGCTCCAGGCGCAACAGGAGGAAATTTCCGAAGCGAACAGGAAGTTGACCGAGGTATCCCGGACGAAGTCGGATTTCCTCGCCAACATGAGCCATGAGCTGAGGACACCCCTCAATTCGGTCATCGGTTTTTCCGATGTCCTCCAGGACGAAACATTCGGTCCCCTCAACGAAAAGCAAAGGGAGTACGTAGGCCATATCCTCACCAGCGGCAGACACCTGTTGGGCCTGATCAACGACATCCTCGACCTTTCGAAGGTCGAGTCGGGAAGGATGGAACTCGAAAGAGGGCTGTTCCCCCTGAGGGAGGCCATGGACGCCGCGATGGCGCTGCTCAAGGAGAAGGCGATGAAAAACTCCCTGGAGCTGAGCCTCGATGTCGACCCCGACGCGGATGTGATGATCGATGCGGATCAAAGGAAGTTGAAACAGATCCTGTTCAACCTCTTGAGCAACGCCGTGAAATTCACTCCTGCCGGCGGGTCGGTGCGGGTCTTGGCACGACGGGTGCCGTGCCCGGAAATCGCCGGCGTGCAGGCAGGCGCCGGTTCGCCCACCGGGCTCGCGGAAAAAGGGGACAACGTGGATTGTATCGAGATCTCCGTCACGGACACCGGCATCGGGATCAAGGCGGAAGACCTTCCGAAACTGTTCAAGGAATTCACCCAGCTCGAATCCCCGTACACCAAGGAATACGAGGGGACCGGCCTCGGCCTCGCGCTGACGAAAAAACTGGTCGAGTTGCACGGAGGAACGATCGAGGTAACGAGCGAAATCGACAAGGGGAGCCGGTTCTTCTTCACCTTGCCGCTCGGAACCGTGCAGGGCGCCCGGCCGGATACCTCCCCGGCCGATGCAGGCCGGGGGCTCCCCTTCGGGAACCGGGTCCTCCTGATCGAAGACGATCCCCGGACGATGGCCGTCATGGAAAGTGCCCTGGTCGCCAAAGGTTACTGCGTCCTGAAGGCGGAGGACGGAAGGCAGGGGATCGAAGTGGCGCAGAGGGAAGCCCCCGACCTGATTCTCCTGGACCTGATGATGCCCGGGATGAGCGGGTTCGATGTGGCCGAACAACTGGGCGCCGGGGAGCGTACGAGAGCGGTGCCGATCATTGTCATGACGGCCATGCCCCTCTCCGCCTCCTGCAAGGAGAGACTCCATCGAGCGGTCGTCTGGCACATCGCGGAAAAGGGGGCCCTCTCCATGGCGGAGTTCACCGATATGGTGGGGAAAGCCGTAAGGAGGTAAGAAATGCCCTGGACGCCGAAAAAAGTGCTTGTCGTGGAGGACTACGGAAACAACCTGTTGCTGACGAGGGATATCCTCCGGCACGACGGATATGAGGTCATCGAGGCCCGCAACGGCCATGAGGCGATCCGGCTGGCCCGGGATATCAAGATCATCGCCGTCACCTCCTTCGCCATGAAGAGGGACCGGGAAAGGATTCTCGAGGCGGGGTTCGACGATTACATCGCCAAACCGCTGAATACGAGGGAGCTGCCGCTCATCGTGGGGAAACATCTGGTGGAGGCGCGCGGTCAGGGGCGAGAGACGGCATGAACGCGACCATCCTCGTCGTGGAAGACAACGAACAGATCCGCGTGCTTCTGCGGGACTTCCTTGCGTCGAAAGGGTACCGCATGCTGGTGGCGGCGGACGGCGCCGAGGGGGTCCGCATGGCCCTCGAAAACGCTCCCGACCTGGTCCTCATGGATATCCAGATGCCGGTCATGAACGGCATCGCCGCCGGGAAACTGCTGCGCGCCGACCCACGGACGAAAGGGATCCGGATGCTGGCCCTCTCGGGTATTCTTCAACTGGAAGATGAAGGGAATTTCTTCCGTGACGGCTTCGACGGCCACATCGCCAAACCGATCGATATCCGGCAGCTTTCCGCGATCGTGAAGAAACACCTGGGTACGGAGTAACCCCGATGAACCTCATGCCGAAAATCCTTTGCGTGGATGACGACCCCCTGAACCTCCGTCTGCTCGAAGCGTTCCTGAGTCCCCGCGGATACGCACCGGTCATGGCGGCAAACGGCATGGAGGCGCTGGAGAAAATCCGCGAGGGGCGGATCGACGTCGTCCTGCTGGACGTGATGATGCCGAAGATGGACGGCTTCGAGGTCTGCCGCAGGATCAAGGCCGACGAGCGGTACCGCACCATCCCGGTCGTCATGATCACCGGTCATTCCGCGCGGGAAAAACGCATCATGGGGATCGAAGCGGGCGCCGAGGATTTCATTTCGAAACCGTTCGACGCCATGGAGGTCCTGGCGCGGATCGGCATGCTGCTCCGGGTGAAGAAGCTGAACGGCCAGCTCGACGCCGCCTACCACAACATCACCAGCCTGATCGCCTTCGGCGAGGGACTGACCGCGGCCTTCGACCCCCTCCGTTTCGATTTGAAGGCCAACGTCATGAACATATTCCGTCGATTCATCGCCAGGTCCCCCGAGATGACCGAAAGTCCCCGGGTGGTGCTGGTCGGCATGCGGGAACCCGACGGATCCTGTACCATGCACCGTTACTGGCACTCCGGGACCGACCTGGCCGTGGCTCCCGTGGAAGCGGGTATTCTCTGCTTTCCAAGCCTTCCGGTCGGGGATTCGGGGATCGCCTTTTTCAACCAGGCCGACCTCGGCGACCCGATCCGGGAACGGTTGACCTCGATCCTGTCGGACCTTGGCATCACGCCGACCAACCTGGCCTGCCACCTCGGCGACAACATCTCCATGTACGCGTTGAATTACGGCCGGCAGGTTTCGCGGTACGACGCCGAGGTCCTGAACAGCGTGGTCAACCAGACCCTGTTCCTCAAGTCGCTCTCTCTCCAGGTGAAGGAAACCGAGGACGCGTTCGCCTATACCGTGTTCGCCCTGGCCCGGGCTTCCGAGGCAAACGACGACGACACCGGGAACCACATCTCGCGGGTGGGGGAATACTGCGCTCTGCTCGCCCGGCAACTCGGCATGCCCGAAACGTTCGTCGAGACCATCCGGCTCCAGTCCTCGATGCATGACGTGGGAAAGATCCACACTCCCCCGGCCATCCTGAAAAAACCGGGCAAACTGGATCCGGAAGAATTCGAAATCATCAAACAACACACCGTTCAGGGCGCAACGATCATCGGCGATCACGTTCGCCTTACCCTTGCCAAGAGCATCGCCCTCTCCCACCACGAACGGTTCGACGGGACCGGCTATCCGTACGGCCTCAAGGGAGACCGGATCCCGATCGAGGGGAGGATCATGGCCCTGGCCGACCATTACGACGCGCTGCGCAATCCCCGGGTATACAAACCGGCACTTGGCCACGAGACCACCATGCGGATCATCACCGAGGGGGACGGCAGGACGTTCCCGCGTCACTTCGATCCGCAGGTGCTGGCGGGATTCATGGAAATATCCGGGCGCTTCGCAGAGATCTACGATGGCTTCTCCACGTCGGCATAGCGCTTCAATTCGGGTGCGCACGGGGGAATCACCATCGGGGCAGAGCGCACCAAATCAAAAACCCCCGGCGGGATGCCCGCCGGGGGTTTCGATCGCTACCGGATTCTTCACCCGGCGTCGTTTTTCCTGATCAGGCTTTGGCTACGTTGGAAGCCTGCGGCCCCTTGGGGCCCTGCGTGATCTCGAACTGGACCTTGTCGCCTTCCGCGAGGCTCTTGAAGCCCTCCGACTTGATCGCGCTGAAGTGGACGAACACATCCGGCCCGCCGTTTTCCTGGCTGATGAATCCGAACCCCTTCGCATCGTTGAACCACTTCACGGTACCTGTTTCCAAAACAACCCCCAAAAAAAATGTTCTTGCTCAACCCAGGCAACAAGGCCCAAATCGACCAGAAACATAAGCATACCATACAATTGGCGTATAAACCAGACTTTTTTCAAATCCGTTCAATACCACCTCCGAGGATTCTCAGACCGTGCGGCCGTCCGTTCGGATGGATCCATACGGCCTACCCCGAACAGCACGGACGCGTTTTCGGATACGTCAAAATTCCCCTACCCGTTCGATCGGTTGGTGATGGGCATCCGGCGGTCTTTTCCGAGCGCTCGGGGCGTGATCTTCACGCCGGGTGGGGCCTGGCGGCGTTTGTACTCACTCCCATCCACCAGTTTCACGACACGCCGGACGACGTCCTCCGGGTACCCCGCCGCCGCCATCTCCGGGACGCTTCGGTCCTCCTCCACATACATCTTCAGGATCGGGTCGAGCAGGTCGTATTCGGGCAGCGAGTCGGAATCCTTCTGGCCGGGCCGGAGCTCCGCCGACGGCGGTTTGGTCAGCACCCGCTCCGGGATCACGTCGCGTCCGCGGCTTTTGTTGTACCAGCGCGACACGCGGTACACCATCGTCTTGAAGAGGTCCTTGATCACCGCGAAGCCGCCGGCCATGTCGCCGTAGAGGGTGGCGTATCCCACGCTCATCTCGCTCTTGTTCCCGGTGGTGAGCACGAGGCTCCCGAACTTGTTGGAGAGCGCCATCAGGATCGTGCCGCGGACGCGGGCCTGCAGGTTCTCCTCCGTGGTGTCCGCCGCGCGCCCGGCGAACGTCTCCGCGAGCGTCCCGGTCAGCGCCCCGAACGCCTCCGCGATCGACAGGTCGATGCACCGGATCCCGAGATTCCGGGACAGCGCGTGCGCGTCCTCCACGCTCTCCCGCGAGGTGAACGGAGACGACAACGTCACCCCGAGCACCCGCGACGGCCCCAGCGCCTCCACCGCCACCGCCGCCACGATGGAGGAGTCGATCCCGCCGGACAGCCCGATGATCGCTCCGGGGAACCGGTTCTTTTCCACGTAATCCCGCGTCCCGAGCACGAGCGCCCGGAAGATCTCCTCCTCCAGCGAGGGGATCGGCGCGATCGTGCCGCCTCCGGACGGCCCGCCGATATCGCACAGGAGCATCTCTTCCGAAAACATCGCCGCCCGCGCGATCACATCGCCTTTCGGCCCGACCACCATGCTCCCGCCGTCGAAGACGAGTTCGTCCTGGCCTCCCACGAGGTTGCAGTACGCCACCGGCAAGCCGTTCCGCCGGGCGTGCGCCGCGACCAGGTCCCTCCGCACCTCCCACTTCCCCGCGTGGTAGGGCGAAGCCGAGATGTTGAGGATCAGGTTCGCCCCCTCCTTCGCCTCCCGCGCCACCGGCCCCCGCCGAACCCAGATGTCCTCGCAGATGGTGATCCCGACGCGCCGGTCGCCCACGGGGAAGACCATCGGCTCCGTCCCCCGGCGGAAGTAGCGCATCTCGTCGAAGACCCCGTAGTTGGGAAGGTGCATCTTGCGGTAGACGCCGAGCACCCTCCCCCCTTCCGCCACGCCGGCGGCGTTGCACACCCGCCCCCTCGCATCGCGGTCCACGAACCCCGCCACGACCGTGACGCCGCGGACGCTCCCCGCCACCTCCCGCCACGCCGCAAGGTTCTCCTCCACGAAGGATGCGCGCAGCAGCAGATCCTCCGGCGGGTATCCGGGGAGAACCATCTCGGGAAAGACGACGAGGTGCGCCCCGGCCTCCCGTGCCCGGCCGCATGCGGCGAGGACCGTGCGGACGTTCCCGGCGATGTCCCCGACGGTGGCGTTGACCTGGGCAAGGGCGAGGCGCAACGGCTGGCTCATACGGCCATTCTCTTCGAAAGCGGCGAAAGGGGGAAGCCCTGGATCGCATGTGGTAAAATCGCCTCTCCCATGTCCGCCCCGTCCGCCTCCCTCTACGACCGCGACTACGTTCTCCTGAACGCGTCGAACCTTCTCTATTCCCTTTACTCCGTGATCTTCATCTTTCTTCCCGCGTACCTGTACCGGCTGGGGATTCGCGAAGGGACGATCGGCGTGCTGATGGGGACGGGAGCGCTGGTGTCGGTGGCCCTCAAGCTGCCGCTCGGAATGGTCGTCGGGCGGGGGGCGCGCAGCGCATTCCTGTCGCTCGGAGCGTTCCTGGCAGCCGCCTCGACGGTCCCCTGGCTCTTCGTCTCCGGGCCGGGAGCGCACCTGTTCGTCATCCGGGTGGCGCAGGGAGCGTCCTTCTCCGTCTTCACCGCCGCGGCATACGCTTATCTCGCCGCCTCCGCGCCGCCGGAACGTCGCGCGGAGGCGTTCGGGATCTTCGGGCTCTCCTTCTTCCTCCCCGTGTCGGTCGGGGGGTGGATCGGGGAGTGGGTGATCGGCCGGGCGGGGTTCCACGGCCTGTTCGCCGCCGGGATAGGGATCGCGTTCCTTTCGGCCCTCTTCCCGCTCGCGATGCGCGAGCCCCCCGCGCGGGAACGCCCTTCCTTCGCATCCCTGAAGGTCTTCCTCACCCGCCCGTTCTTCATCCCGAACACGGCGGGATACCTCTTCGGGGTGGCGTACGGGTCGATCTTCACCTTCCTCCCGGTCTACCTCGTCGTGCGGGGATCCGGGTCCATCGGCGCGTTCGTCTTCATCTACGCCCTGTCGGTCATCGGCACGCGGACGCTCGGCCGGCGGATGCTCGACCGGCTGCCGCGGGAGCGGGTCTCCCTCGTCGCCCTGCTCCTGTTGTGCGCGGGGAACCTCCTGATCCCGGCGTTGGACGGCGGGTTCGGCCTGGCCTTCGTGGGCGCGGCGGCGGGGGCGGGACATGGGCTCCTTTTCCCCGCCCTGTCCGCCCTGGTGCTCGACCGGGTGGACGGGGAGTCCGTCGCCGTGGCGATGGCGATGTTCACGGCCGCGTTCGACATGGGACTGGTGACCGGCGCGGCGGCCTTCGGATTCGTGGCCGAGCGGTTCGGATACGAGGTGATGTTCGTCTCGGCCGCGGCGGCGGTGGGGGCGGGAACCGCCGTCTTCTTCGCCCTGGACCCGGCGTTCAGGAAAGGAGCGCGTCCCGAACCCGCGCCATGAGCTCCGGGATGTCGTTCTCGGTCTTACCCTCCGTCGGGATCGGATCGAACAGCTCGACCACGACGTGGCCGGGCCGCACGCGGAGCGAGCCGGAAGGGACGATGTCGTGGGTCCCCGACACGCGCACGGGGACGATCGGCAACCCCGCCTGGAGCGCGATGTAGAAGCCGCCTTTCTTCAGCGGCTGCAGTTTCCCGTCCTTGCTGCGCGTTCCTTCCACGTAGATGAGGACGGAGTTGTTCCCCGCGAGCGCCGCGGCCGCGTCCGCCAGCGCGGCTTTCGACTGCACGGCGCTCCGCCGGTCCACCATGATCTGTCCGAGGGACAGAAGCACCCATCCGAAGACCGGGATCTTCGAGAGCTCCTTCTTGAAGACCCAGTGGAGCGGGTGCGGGATCGAAATCGCCAGCGCGAGGGAGTCCATGTGACTGACGTGATTCGACATGAACACGTACGGGGCGTTCCGGTCCACCCTTGAGACGCCGAGCGTCTCGAGGGTGACGCCGAACACCGGCATCAGCGCCCGGGAGTAGCTCTTCGTCACCCAGCGGAAGATTTTCCCCTTGCGGTTTCGTCCGGGAACCAGCAGCCCCAGCACGATCGCCGGCAGACCGATCGCCAGGGTGACAAGGGCGAGGTACGCCATCTGAAAACCGGTGCGGGCCGTCACGGGCGGCACACCTTCCCTTTCGTGTTCCGTGCCCCCTCCGGACACACCGACAGGAGAGGACAGACCGCGCAGAGCGGGTTGCGGGGTCTGCACACTTCCCGCCCGAGGCGGATGAGGTTGAGGTGCAGCGGCACGTGGTCCCCCGTCGCCACATGCGGCTCGAGGGAGAGGGCGGCCTTCGCAAGGGTAGCCGCCGCGGGGACCAGCCCGAGGCGCTTCGTCACCCGGAGGATGTGGGTGTCCACGGGGAAGGCGGGCAGACCGAAGGAGAAGAGGAGCAGGATGTTCGCCGTCTTTACGCCGACTCCGGGCAAGGAGGTGAGGTACGCTCTCGCACGGGGCAGCGGCATCCCCCGCAGGAAGTCGAGGGAGTAGCCGCCCCCCTCTTCCTTGATCCGGGCCAGCGCGCCGAGGATCGACTTCGCCTTCGCTTTCGCGAGGCCCCCCGTCCGGATCGCCTCCTCCAGCTCCGACGGCCGCGCGGCGGCGAGCTCGGGGAGCGTCGGGTACCGCTTCACCAGGTGGTCGTACGCCCGGTCGCGGTTGGCGTCGGTGGTGTTCTGCGAAAGGATCGTGAGGACGAGGTTGCGGATCGGATCGATCTCGTGGCCGCAGGCACCCGGCCGGCCGAACCGGCGGGAAAGCAGGCGGGAGACCTCGCGAAGACGGCCCGGAAGTTTCGGGCCTCCGCGGACCGCCTCCGCCATCAGGCGTTCCCTTCTTCCGAAAAGCGCAGAACGATCTCCAGCCCCCCCGGCGTAAGGCGCACCGCAGGCTGAAGTTCCCAATACTCGATCAGCCCCCTCGCCCGCAGCCCGGACACCGCTTCGGGCATCTCCCATCGCTCGATCCCGGCCTCCTCGTCCAGTCCCTTGAGCGCCGGCGTGGCGCCCGGACCGAACTCGCGGTAGAACCGCAGGAGGCAAAGGAGCAGCTTCCGCTCGTTGCGGGAAAAAGGAAGCCCGGTCACGTCGTTCCCTCGGGCGCGGAGGGCGTCTGCCCCCCGGATTTCCCCTTCAGATTCACGACCTCCGCCTCGAGTTCCAGGATCCGCCGCGCCGCGGCGGCGGCCTCCGACCTGCGGCGGAAGAATCCCGGGAGGCCGGCGAGCCATCCCCCCAGCACGCCGGCTCCGAAGCCGGCGACGATCACCACCAGCAGCGATGTCGCACCGGTGAGGTGCAGGAACCGCACGGTGATGATGCCGGGGTTCTGCACGGCGAAAGCCGCCACGAGGGCCAGCAGAACGATCAGCCCGATCATCGAAAGCTTCATGGACTTCCCCCTTTCAGTCTCGGGGTTCCGACCCTTTCGCGCCCGCCGCCTCTTTTCCGTCCCTCTCCGGGCTGTGCAGGTCGGCGATCATCCCCTTCACCAGCGTGCAGTCGTCCGGACCGGGGCACTCGATCTCGCACGGGTCGATGTGGGTCACCACGTGGGCGTTGCCCAGCGCCTCCCGGATCTCCATCTCGAGGTGGTCCGCCACCCGGTGGGCCTGTTCCAGCGAATGCTCGCGGCACACCACGACGTGGAAATCGACCTGTTGTTCCGATCCGGAGCGCCGCGTCCGCAGGTCGTGCCACTCCACCACCATCGGCCGGTGGGCCTCGATGATCTCCTTGACCTTTTCCACCGTCTCCGCCGGGAGCCGGTGGTCCATCAGGTCGTCCACCGCCTCTTTCAACAACGGCACGGCGGCGGCGAAGATGTAGACGCCCACCGCCAGCGCGATTCCCGGGTCCAGCCATTTCCATCCCGTCCAGCGGTACAGGACGAGAGAGCAAAGGATTCCGCTCCCGGAATAGACATCCGTGCGGAAGTGGAGCGCGTCGGCGACAAGGGCGGACGAGCCCGCCGTCTCCCCGGCTTTCCGGATCCGGGTTGCGATGAACCACGATGCGATCACGGAGAAGCCCATCACCAAGATGCCGACGTCGAGTCCCATCCCCTCGGGGGCCTTCCCCTCGCGCAGCCTCCGCACCGCCTCCCACACCACTCCCGCCCCGGTGAGGGCGATCACCGCCCCCTCGAAAAAGGTGGCCAGCGTCTCCACTTTGCCGTGTCCGTACGGGTGGCTCTCGTCCGCCGGATCCATCGCCTTCCGGATCGACAGGAGGTTGACCGAGGACATGAAGATGTCCGCCACGTTGTCGAGGGCCGAGGCGAGGACGCCGAGGGAGCCGGAGACGAGCCCGACGACGAACTTGAGAAGGCACAGGGTGACGGCGCTCCCGAGGGAGAAACGGGCGGTCCGCAGGCGAAGCCGACGGTTCTCCGGCGTACCTGGCGGGAGCATCGCTGTTTCGGGCAAGAGCTCCTGCTTCCTTTCCCCGGGCGCGGCGGGGCCCGGCAAGCGGACACTGGTAATTTGACACTGTTTCCGGCTGTTGCAAGAATAGCACATCACATCGGGCGGGGAGGGACGACGCGTGGTCCAGAAGGCGAAGAAGATCTGGTTCGACGGCAAGCTCGTGAACTGGGACGATGCGCAGGTGCACGTACTGGCCCACACGCTGCATTACGGCGTCGGGGTATTCGAGGGGATCCGCTGCTACAAGACGGAGGACGGCAAATCCGCCGTCTTCCGGATGAACGAGCACGTGGACCGACTCTTCGACTCCGCCCACATCGTCCTGATCGATATCCCGTTCACCCGCGAGGAGATCCGCGCGGCGATCCACAAGACCCTGATCGCCAACGAATTGTCCGAGGGGTACATCCGGCCGATCGTCTTCCTCGGCGAGGGGGAGATGGGACTGTACGTCCGCACCAATCCGGTGCGCGTGGCGATCGCCACCTGGCCGTGGGGGGCGTACCTCGGGGAGGACGGGTTGAAGAAGGGGATCCGCGCGAAAACCTCCTCCTTCAACCGCCACCACCCGAACGCGGCGATGACCAAGGGGAAGGTGATCGGCAACTACGTCAACTCGGTGCTGGCGAAGTGGGAGGTGATGAAGGCGGGGTACGACGAGGCGGTCCTCCTCGACACGGAGGGGTACGTGGCGGAAGGGTCCGGCGAAAACATCTTCATCGTCCGCAACGGAATCCTGCAGACGACGCCTCTCACATCGGTCCTGCCGGGGATCACGCGGGACTCGGTGATCACGATCGCGCAGAAGTTCGACATCCCCGTGAAGGAAGCCCGGTTCACCCGGGACGAGATGTACATCGCCGACGAGATGTTCTACACCGGTACGGCCGCCGAGATCACCCCGGTCCGGGAGGTCGACGACCGGAAAGTCGGCGCGGGAAAGCCGGGGCCGGTGACGAAGCGGATCCAGGCCGCCTTCTTCGACATCCTCCGAGGGAAGAACGCCCTCTTCCAGCACTGGCTGGATGTGGTGAAATAGACGGATGCTGAGGATCACCGAAATCTTCGCGAGCGTCCAGGGGGAGACCTCGTATTCGGGGTACCCGTTTGCGTTCGTACGGCTCACCGGATGCAATCTCCGGTGCCGGTACTGCGACACCACGTACGCCTACGACGCCGGGGAGGAGTTCCCGCTCGAGGAGGTCGTCTCCCGGGTGACCGCCTTCGGCCTGACCCGGGCGTGCGTCACCGGGGGGGAGCCGCTGCTGCAGGAGGAGGCCCCCGCCCTCGTTGCGACGCTGCTCGACCGCGGGCAGGAGGTGCTGGTGGAGACGAACGGCACCCTTCCTCTTTCCGTGGTCGATCCGCGGGCGGTCAAGATCATGGACGTCAAGTGCCCTTCTTCCGGCGAGGACCGGAAGATGCTCTGGGACAACTTCCGCCTCCTTACGGAGCGGGACGAGGTGAAGTTCGTCATCTCCTCCGAGGAGGATTACCGGTACGCCAAGGAAGTCGCGGGCCTGTACCGGCGGGAGAAGAAGTGGAGCATCCTCCTCTCCCCCGTGTTCGGATTCCTGGCGCCCGAGAAGCTCGCGGGATGGATGGTGGGGGACGGGCTCGACGCCCGGTTCCAGCTGCAGCTTCACAAGCTCGTCTGGGGGCCGGACCGGAGAGGGGTGTGAGGCGATGACGACGGACGGCAAGCCGCTCGGGATCGCCCTGGTCAGCGGCGGGATGGACAGCCTCGTGATGGCGGAGTTCTGCACGCGGGAATCCGACCTCGCCCTTCTCCACGTCAACTACGGGCAGCGCACCGAGTCGAAGGAGCTTTCCTGCTTCCATGCCGTGGCGGAGTACCTGAAGGTTCCGGCCCGCCGGCGCCTCGTCGTGGACATCGGGTACCTGACGCGGATCGGTGGGAGCGCCCTGACCGACGACGGGATCGACGTCCCGAAGGCGGATCTCGCCCGCGAGGGAATTCCCGTCACCTACGTCCCGTTCCGGAACGCGCACCTGGTCGCCATCGCCGTCTCGTGGGCCGAGGTGATCGGGGCGAAGAACATCTATATCGGCGCCGTGGCCGTCGACTCCTCCGGCTACCCGGACTGCCGCCCCGAATTCTTCGAGGCGATGAACGAGGCGATCCGCCGGGGAACCAGGGAGGGGAGCGGCATCGTCGTGAAGGCGCCGTTCGTTCACCTGATGAAAAAGGACATCGTCCTGATGGGGAAGTCGATGGGCGTCCCCTTCGAACGCTCCTGGTCGTGCTACCGGGAAGGGGAGAAGGCGTGCGGGACCTGCGATTCATGCGCCCTCCGGCTGCGCGCCTTCGCCGAGGCGGGGGTGCCCGACCCGCTGCCGTACGAGACCCGCCCCGATTACGCGCGAAAATTCTCCTCCTGAATGACCATTCCCTGTTGACAGGGGGGGCGTCCGCCGCTACAGTCTTATTCCCAAAACCGCCCGCACGGACGGATGAATCTTTTCGGACGCTCGTCCGTCTTAGATAGCAGGAGAGAAGATGGCGAATTTCTATGAAAAGAACGGAGATCGCGACGCCAGCTGGGAGGACGTGGGAGGGTTCAACGCCCACCTGCTGACCGAGTTGCGCAACGCGATGCTCTCCGTGGAAGACGTGGGGAAGGCCGCGGGTCCCGTTCAGGCCGTGGTGGCCGAGTGGATCAAGCGGCTGCCGGCCTTCGATTTCCCCGACGACGAAATCGGCTAGCCGGAACCCGGCAAACCGAGCAGCTCCAGGTACACCTTCCGGATCCTTGCCGTATCCTTCCGGTACCGCTTCAGCCGCTCCGGCTCCAGCCAGTGCGGATCGAACCGGTCGATCGATGCGTCGTGGGACAGGCGCAGCCGAACATCCAGGGACCGCAGGAACCGGTACCCCTCGTCCAGCACCTTGTACTGTTCCAGCGTGACGATCCCCGCCCGCTGCAGCTCGTAGAGGGCCTTCAAGGTGCCGCGCGCCCGCACCGTCGGGTGGGATCCGCCTTGCAGGAGCTGCAGGTACTGCACCGCGAACTCCACGTCCACCACGCCGCCCCGGCCCACCTTCAGGTTCAGCCGATCCTCCCGTTCCCGGCCCAGTTCCTGCTCCATCCGCATCCGCAGCCGGTGGATCTCCTCCGCCGCGTTCGGAGGGAGGGGGCGATCGTAGATGTATCCCCGGATCCTTTCCTCCACCCGTTTTCCGAAGTTCCGGTCCCCCGCCACGAACCGGCACTTGAGCAGCGCCTGCCGCTCCCAGAGGTGCGCGGACTCCTGATGGTACCGTTCGAAGGCCTCCAGGGAGGAGACCAGGGGACCCGCGTTCCCCGAGGGGCGCAGCCGCGTGTCGAGGCGGTAGACAAGCCCCTCCCGCGTCGAGGTCGTGAGGATCGAGATCAGCCGCTGGGCGACCTTTGCGAAATATTCGTGGTTGGAAAGCCTGCGGAATTCGCTTCCGCTTCGGCCGGCCTCCGGGACGCTCTCCCCCGGGCCGGAGTACAGGAAGATGATGTCGAGGTCGCTGTGGTAGGAAAGCTCCTCCGCCCCCAGCTTCCCCATCCCGAGGACGCAGAAGGACGCCTCCGCCCCCGTGGCCGCCTCCATGGCGACCCCGAAGCGACGCCGGACCTCCCGGATCGCAAGGGACACCGCGTGGGAAAGGAGGACCTCCGCCAACGCGGAGAGCTGGAACATCCCCTCCTCCAGCGACAGGTTCCCCGTCATGTCGTGGATGCCGATCCGCAGCGTTTCGAGGTTCTTGAAGCGCCGCAGCTCGTCCAGCTCCTGCTCGAAGTCGTCGCACGCCGCCAGCGCCTCCGCGAGGTGGGTGCGCAGGTCGGACTTCGACTTGACCATCGCGGAGAGATCGTTCCGCAGGAACGTGTCCAGCAGTTCCGGGTGGCGCAGCAGGAAGCCGGAAAGGAAGCGGCTGCTTCCGAACATGCGCACGAGGGCCTCGACGACCTTCGGCTTCTCGTACAGGAGGGCGTAGAACATCGTCCGCGCGCCGATGGCGGAGAGGAATCGCTCCACGTGGGCGAGCGCGAGATCGGGGTCGGGGCTCTTCGCGGCGCGATGGAGAATGTCGGGCCCGATCTTGTCCAGGTAGTGGCGCGCGCGCTGGGGGATCCGGACGTGGGGAGGACCTTCCCGGAGGGCTTCCAGGTTCCTCCGCGCTGCCTCGACGTCCCGGAAACCCAGCCGGGCGAGCAGCGAGGGCACCTCCTCCGGAGCGAGTCCACGCAGGAAGAGCGCCTGCACCTCCCCGGGAACCCCGGGGGACTCCTCCCTCCGCGCGCCGCCGAAGAGCCGGTCATAGATCCCGTGGACCGCCGCCGCATGGCGATCGAGCGCGGAGAGCAGCGCGGGCGGGTCGGGGAGGCCCATCGCCCGCGCCAGCCGGGAGAGGTCCTCCTCCCGTTGGGGGAGGACGTGGGTCTGCCGCTCCCGGTGGGCCTGGATGCGATGCTCGAGACGGCGCAGGAAGTCGTAGGCGGCCGCGAGCCCCTCCCGCTCCTCTTCCGTCACGATCTCCATCCGCGACAGCGCGGAGATCGTCTCCATCGTGCCGCGCAGCCTGAGCTTCGGCTCCTTCCCGCCGTAGATCAACTGGTGCGCCTGGGCGAAGAACTCGATCTCGCGGATTCCGCCGAGGCCCAGCTTCACGTCCCGGTCAGACCGAAGGGACCGCGCCGCGGCGAGGTTGATCCGGTCCTTCATCCCCTTGATCTCCTCGATGGCGGTGAAGTCGAGGTACTTGCGGTAGACGAACGGGACGACGGATCGGAGGAACTCCTCCCCGAGGGACCGGTCCCCCGCCACGGGGCGCGCCTTGATGAGCGCCGCGCGCTCCCACGTCTGGCCCCACGACTCGTAGTAGATCTCGGCGGAGCGCAGGGAGTTGGCCAGTTCCCCGCGCGTCCCCTCGGGGCGCAGCCGCAGGTCCACCCGGAAGACGAACCCGTCCTCCGTGGCTTCCGAAACGATCCGGGAGACCGCCTCGCCCAGCCGGGCGAAGTACTCGTGCAGCGAAACGGATCGCGCTGTCCCTTCCGTTCCCCCCTGGTCCGTTTCGTAGAGATAGACGAGGTCGATATCGGAGCTGAAGTTCAACTCCAGCGCCCCCAGCTTCCCCATCCCCATCACGACGAATCGTCCAAGGCGGCGGGTGCCGTCCGGGAGGAGGACGATCGGAAGGCCGAGCCGCTCGTCGAGCGCCCGTCGGGAGAACCGGACCGCCGCTTCGAGCGCCGCCGACGCGAGCAGGGAAAGGTCCTCCGTCACCTCGGGGAGGGGGGCGATGCCGGAGAGGTCCCGCGCCGCGATCCGCGCGATTTCCATGTGCTTCATCCGGCGGAGGTCCGCTTTCAGCTCCTCCTCCGTCGCGCACCGGTCCGCGGCCGCAAGGGCCGCCCGCTCGAGTTCCCCCGGCGCGGGGCGCCGCAACACGCCGTCCTCGATGAAGAGGGCCTCGAAGATCCCCGGTCGTCTCGCGATCTGTTCCGGGATGAACTCCGATCCCCCCAGCAGCGCCCCGATCAAGGGGAGAAGATCATCGCGGGCGAACGCCCGCGAAAGGAGAGCGCCGGGAAGGGAATCGACCCATCGCGAGAGGTTGAGGAAGAACAGGTCCGGGTCGGGGGCGGCGGCGGCGGCGCGGTAGATGCTTTCCCATCCGGCGTGCTCCCGCGGAAGGCGTTGCAGGAGCTCGGAAAGCAGCGACAGCGTGCGGGCGGTGTCCCGGACCCCGATTTCCCGGAGGCGATCGGCGGTGGGCGGGTTTTTCGCGGCGCGGGCAGGCGGGTTCAACGGAACAGGTTCCGGAGGGCGTGCGCCAGGGGAGGCTTCAGGACCCCTTTCTCAGTCACGATGGCGGAAACGTAGCGGGCCGGTGTCACGTCGAAGGCGGGGTTGTACACGGAGACCCCGTGGGGCGCCACCCGTTTCCCCATCAGGTGCGTCACCTCGGACGGATCGCGCTCCTCGATCGGGATCCTCTTCCCCGTGGCGATCGACCGGTCGATGGTGGACACCGGCGCGGCCACGTAGAACGGGACCTTGTGCGCCTTGCACAGGACGGCGACGCCGTAGGTGCCGATTTTGTTCGCCACGTCTCCGTTCGCGGCGATGCGATCCGCCCCGACCACGGCGGCGTCGATCTTTCCGGCGGCGAAGAGGGAAGCCGCCATGTTGTCCGTGATCAGGGTGCACGGGATGCCGTCCTTCATCAGTTCCCACGCGGTCAGCCGGGAACCCTGAAGGAACGGCCTCGTCTCGTCCACGTACACGTGGATCCGTTTCCCCGCGGCGACGGCGGCGCGGATCACTCCCAGCGCCGTCCCGTACCCCGCGGTGGCCAGCGCGCCGGCGTTGCAGTGGGTGAGGACGTTCCCCTCCGCGGGAAGCAGGTTCGCCCCGTGCGCCCCCATCGCCCGGTTCGCGGCCACATCCTCCTCGAACAGGGCGATCGCCCGCTCCTCGAGCCGGGCGAACGCCGCGCCGGGATCGTCCGGCAGCGTCGCGGCCTCCCGCCGCATCCGATCGATCGCCCAGAAGAGGTTGACCGCCGTCGGACGGGTTCCCGAGAGCTCCGTCGCCGCCTCGTCGAACGCCCTCCGCCAGGACTTCCCTTTCTTCCACGCGGACCGGACGGCGAGGACCAGTCCGAAGGCCGCGGACACTCCGATCGCCGGCGCGCCGCGCACCACCATCGTCCGGATCGCGTCCGCCACGCCCGAGGAGTCGGTGCACCGCCGCATCGACTCGATCACCGGGAGCACCCGCTGGTCGAGCAACAGCAGCGCGTCCCCCTCCCACGCGATCGTGCGGAACGCGTCGCTCACCGGCACGCCTCCCGTGCATGGAACCGCTCCACCTGCCGAAGAACCCGGTCCCGGATCACCCGGGGAGGCGACGGAGCCTCCACCGGCCTGCCCGCCCGCAGCGCCGGCCCCAGCAGCGGCGCCGGGGCGCCGCCGCAGGGGCAACGTTCCGGCGGGTCCGCGGCGGGACGCACCATCCGGGCGCCGCACGCCGCGCACCCGTACACTTGCTTGCGCCCGGACCGCTTTCCCCGCTTGGCGAACGGGACGCCCTCCACTTCCACGATGTCGAGCGCGTAATCGATCGTGGGGGCGTTGCTCAGCGAGGTCCCCACGCCGAAGCCGTCCACGACGTCGCGCAGCGCCCGCACCTCCTCCTCTCCCAGACCGCCGGAGGCGATCAGGCGCACGTGCCGGAATCCGCGCAGGTCCAGCTCCCACCGGACTTCCTCGAGGATCCGGCGGAAGTCGCCCCGGCGCGATCCCGGAGTGTCCAGCCGGACCGCGGACAACCGATCCCGCAACGCCTCCGCGACCCGGACGGCCTCGAACTTTTCGTCCTGGAGCGTGTCGACGAGACAGACCCGGGGCACCGCCGGGTCCACCGCCGCATCGAAGGCGCGCATCGCCGTCACCGTGTCTCCGAGGACCAGGACGAGGGCATGGGGCATCGTCCCCTGCGGCTTCTCGCCGAGGAACGAGGCGCTGCGGATCACGGAGACGCCGTCCGCTCCGCCGATGAAGGCGTTCCGGTCGATCATCGTGGAGAGGGCGGGGTGCATCCTTCGCGCCCCGAAGCTCAGCACCTGCTTCTCCCCGGCCGCGTGCTTTACCCGCGACGCCGCCGTGGCGATCCCCGACGCCTGGCAGATCGTCCCCAGCAACGCCGTCTCCAGCTCGCAGAAGGCGCCGTACGGCCCCTCGATGGCGAAGGCGGTCTCGAAGGGGAAAAAGAGGTCCCCCTCCTTCATCGCATCCACGTCGACCTCGAGTCCGGAGAGCAGCGACAGCATCTCGTCCATCCCCGAGAGGACGGCGTACCCGTAGCCGGCGGGGAACTTCTTGACGATCGCCTCGGCGGTCACGCGCACCCGGTCCTTCCCGGTCGCGCGCAGCACCTCCATCGTCCGGCGGAAGTAGACGTCGGTCGTCTCCCCGCGGAGGATCTCGTCGCGGGTCGGGATGAGGTCCATCGGGGCCTCCTCGGTCGGGGGGATCAACGGCGGGGGGCCTTCCCGGGGCGGCGAACCACCCGGACGCCCAGCACGCGCTCCATCTGGTCGAGGGCGAAGGCGTGCGTGTCGGGCGCGAGTCCCGCCACGAACCGCTCGTCCACCATCGTGTCGTAGCCGCGCATCGCGGCATCCGCGGCGGTATAGAGGATGCAGATGTTGGTCACGCAACCCGAAAGCGTCAGGCTGCGGATCCCGTACCGCCGAAGGAGGAAATGGAGCGGCGTGCCGTGGAATCCCGAGTAGGTGCGCTTCTCCACCACCACGTCCCCCGGCTCCGGCGCGAGGGCGGAAACGACGCCCGCGCCGGGTGTCCCCTCCACGGCGTGCGGGGGCCACCCCATCCGCGCGAACTCGGGATCGTTCTTACGGTGGGCATCGCACACGTATACGACGAGCTCTTTCTCCCGCCGCGCCTTCGCGATTCTTCGGCGCAGCGCCGGGAGGATCGCCCGCGTCTCCGGTACCTCCAGGGGAGACCCCGGCCGGACGAAGTCGTTCAGCATGTCGATGACGAGCAGCGCCTTCTTTCCCGACGTTTCGCCCTTCACCGCTTTCCCCCTCCTTCATCTTACCATCCGCGATATAGGGCCCCTCATCCGAGCTTTCTCTTCAACACCTCTTGCACCACCTTGGGGTTGGCCTTTCCCCGGCTCTCCCTCATGACCTGCCCGACGAAGAAGGAGAGGAGCCCGACCTTCCCGCCCCGGTAGCTCTCGACCTCTTTCGGGCTGGCCGCGAGGATCTTTTCCACGATGACATCCAGCGCGGAGGCATCGGAGACCTGGGTGAGCCCCTGCTCGTCCCGAAGCGTCCGGAACGGCTTTCCGGTCGAAAGGACGAGCTCCACGAGCTTCTTGGAGGCGGTGGCCGAGATCGTCCCGCGCTCCCGGTCCTCCACCGCGTGGGCGATCGTTTCCGGGGAGAGCGCCCCGGAGAAAACGGCGTCCTTCCAATGGACGCATTCGTTCGCCGTCGTCTTCGGGTTCCCGCCGTAGATCGCCGCGGACGCTTCGAAGAAATCCGCCAGAGCCCTGTCCGCCGCAAGGATCCCGGCGTCGTACCGCGGGATCCCGTACTGCCGCTCGAGCCGCGCGATCTTCTCCGCCGGCAGCTCGGGGATCGTCTTGCGAAGCTCCTCGACCCAGGATTCGTCGACGATCAGCGGGAGCAGGTCCGGGTCGGGGAAGTACCGATAGTCGTGCGCCTCCTCCTTCCGGCGCATCGCCACGGTCACGCCCGCGTTCGCATCCCACAACCGCGTCTCCTGCACCACCTTCCCCCCGTCCTCGATCCGCTCTATTTGCCGCCGGATCTCGTACTCGAGCGCCTTCTCCACGTTGCGGAAGGAATTCATGTTCTTCAGCTCGGCCTTCGTTCCGAACGATTCCTGCCCCGCCGGGCGCACCGAGACGTTGGCGTCGCAGCGGAACGACCCCTCCTCCATGTTCCCGTCGCACACCCCGAGATAGACGAGGATGTCGTGCAGGCGCCGCAGGTACGCGCCGCCCTCCTCCGGCGTGCGCATGTCGGGCTCGGAGACGATCTCCATCAGGGGGACGGAGCAACGGTTGAGGTCCGCGAGCGACGCCTGGGCGCCCGCGAACTCCCCTTCATGGACGAGCTTCCCGGCGTCTTCCTCCATGTGGATCCGCGTGATCCCGATCCGCTTCGGCCCGTTCCCCGTCTCGATGTCGATATGGCCGCCCAGCGCGATCGGCAGCTCGTACTGCGAGATCTGGTACGCCTTGGGGAGGTCGGGGTAGAAGTAGTTCTTCCGGGCGAACACGGACCTGCGCTGCACCGTGCTTGAAGTCGCGATGGCGGTGCGGATCGTGTATTCCACCGCTCTGCGGTTGAGCACCGGGAGCACGCCCGGCATGCCGGTGCACACGGGGCACGTGTTCTCGTTGGGGGAGGCCCCGAACGCCGCGGAGCAGGCGCAGAAGATCTTGCTCCGCGTGGAGAGCTGCGCGTGGACCTCCAGACCGATGACCGCCTCGAACGCCATCGTCCCTTATCCCTCCAACGGCGCCACGCGCGGCCAGGGAAGGACGCGCTCGATCGCCCCGGCGGCGGTGAACAACGTCTCCTCCCGGAAATGATTCGAGAGGAGCTGCGCCCCGATCGGGAGGCCCGAACCGGAGAGGCCGCACGGGACCGAGATCCCCGGGATGCCGGCCAGGTTGCACGGGATCGTATAGATATCGGAAAGATACATCGTGAGCGGATCGCCCGTCTTCTCCCCGAGGCGGAACGCCGGCGTGGGTGCGGTGGGAGTAAGGAGGACGTCCGCCGCCTCGAACGCCCTCGCGAAATCCGCGCGGATCAGGGTGCGGACCTTCTGCGCCTTCCCGTAGAACGCGTCGTAGTAACCGGCGGAGAGGGCGTAGGTGCCGATCATGATGCGGCGCTTCACTTCCTCCCCGAATCCCTCCGCCCGCGTCCTCGACATCATCTCGATGAGGCCCGTGGCCCCCCCCGCCCGGTAGCCGTACCGGACGCCGTCATACCGGGCGAGGTTGGACGACGCCTCCGCGGGGGCGATGAGATAGTACGTGGAGAGGGCGAATGACGTGTGCGGGAGCGAAACTTCCACCACGGCGGCCCCCTGGTCGGTGAGGGCCTTCAGCGCTTTTTCCACCGCGGCCCGGACCTCCCGGGAGAGTCCGTCGCCCTCGTAATACTCTTTCGGCAGACCGACGCGGAGTCCCTTGACCGGCCGCTGCACCGCGGCAAGGTAGTCGGGCACCGGGGTATCCACGCATGTGGAATCGCGCCGATCGTATCCCGCGATCCAACCGAGCAGCGCCGCCGCGTCGGCCACGGTCCGCGCGATCGGGCCGGCCTGGTCCAGCGACGATGCGAAGGCGATCATCCCGTAGCGCGAGACCCGGCCATACGTCGGCTTGACTCCCACCACGCCGCACAGGGAGGCCGGCTGTCGGATCGACCCGCCCGTGTCGGTCCCCACCCCGGCGAAGCACATCGCCGCGGCCACCGCCGCCGCCGTTCCGCCGGAGGAGCCGCCCGGTATGCGCGAAAGGTCCCAGGGGTTGCGCGTGGGACCGAAGCGGGACGTCTCCGTCGACGAGCCCATCGCGAACTCGTCCATGTTGTGCTTGCCCAGCAGGACCGCGCCCGCGGCGAGGACCTTCCCGGTCACGCAGGCGTCGTACGGGGGTTCGAAGTTGCCCAGGATCCCGCTGCCGCAGGTGGTGCGCACGCCGCGGGTGCAGAAGATGTCCTTGAGCCCGACCGGGACGCCGTGGAGCGGACCGCGGACGGTTCCCTTCGCCTGCTCCTCGTCGCACGCCGCCGCCTGCGCCATCGCGGCTTCCGGGAGGACGGTGATGTACGCGTGGACCTTCGGATCGAGCGATTCGATCCGCGAAAGGAGCGCACCCGTCAGCTCCCGGGAGGAGATCTCCTTTTCCCGAACCTTCCTCGCGGCTTCGAGGAGGGTCCACTCGTGAACGGGAACGTTCGCCATGACGCGCGGACGGCCTCCCTAGTGTACCGTCTCGCAAATAGCTTGAAGCACCGAGAACGCCGATGCGCCGCTTCCGGCAAGGCGCACGACCGAGGCGTACTTGAAAGTACGGCAAGGGAGTGCAACGAAGCCGGAGCGGATGCAGCGGCGGTCGAATGCCAAGATATTTGCGAGCCGGTGCACTTAATCTTCAATGATCCGCGGGACGCGGAAGAAGTCGTTGTGCCGGTCGGGGGCGTTCGCGAGGATCGCCTCCTTGTCCCCGAACGGCTGCACCACGTCGTCGCGGAAAGGGGTCCCCGTCTCGACGGCGTGGGACGTCGGGACGACGTCCCGGGTGTCCAGCCGGTCGAGCTGCTTCACGTAGTCGAGGATGGCGGAAAGCTGGACCCGGAGACGATCGGCCTCGGCCTCCGGCAACGAAAGACGCGCAAGGCGGGCGACGTGCAATACCTCTTCCCGCGTGATCGCCATTGGATCTCCCTTACGCGACGTAAAGATTAATTAATTTACCACATGGTCGCTGGCGGAGGACACTCTTCCCCTTCCTCCCCCGACAGATCAAGAGTGTCCCCCTCTTTCGCGCCGGGGGAGGCAAAACGCCCGCGGGCGATGCGCGTCGCCGTGGCGTATGATGTCCGCATGCGAACGCACCGGTTCTTCGCCACCACGTTCAAGGGGTTGGAAGACGTTTTGGCGGGCGAGATCGCCTCCCTCGGCGGCGAAGACGTGTCCGCCGGGCCCGGGAGCGTCGCCTTCTCCGGCGACATGGCGCTGTGCTACCGCGCCAACCTGTGGCTCCGGTCGGCCAACCGTGTCGTCCTGCTCCTGTCGGAGTTCCCGGCGCCCACCCCCGCGGCGCTTTACGAGGGGACGCGCGAGATACCGTGGCCGGACCTTTTCCCGCCGGAACGGACGATCGCGGTCGACGCCACGGTGCGCGATTCCGGCATCACCCACTCCCATTTCGCCGCGCAGAAGACGAAGGACGGGATCGTGGACCGGTTCCGCGACGCGGTCGGGCGGCGGCCGGACGTGGACGCGAAGACGCCGGAGGTGCGGATCGTCGTGCGGATCGTGCGCGACGAGTGCGCCGTCTCGCTGGACACGTCCGGGGAGAGCCTGAACCGGCGCGGGTACCGGGCGATTCCCTCGGAGGCGTCGCTCAAGGAGACCCTGGCCGCGGGGCTTCTCCTGCTCGCCGGGTGGCAGGGGGGCGAACCGCTGATCGATCCGGCGTGCGGCGCCGGGACGATCCCGATCGAGGCGGCGCTGATCGCGGGGAACGTCGCTCCGGGATCCCTGGGACGTTCGTTCGGGTTCCAGCGGCTGCACGGTTTCGACCGGAAACGGTGGGAAGCGATGCTCTCGGAGGCCCGGGAAGCTTTGCTTCATCCGATCCATGTGCGGATCGAGGGGAGCGACATCTCCCCGGGGGCGGTGGCCGGCGCGATGAAGAACGCCATAAACGCAAAAGTTAACGAACGGGTGCTATTTAACGCAAGATCCATCCGTAATTTCGATCCCGGGGAGGGGCCGGGGACGATCCTGTGCAACCCGCCGTACGGGACCCGCCTCCCCGGCGGAACACAGGTCGAGACGTTTTACCGGGAGTTGGGCGAGGCGCTCAAGAAACGATGCCGCGGCTGGACGGCGTTCCTTCTCTCGGGAAATCCCGCGGCCACGAAGTTCCTCGGGCTGAAAAGCTCCCGGAAGTTCCCCGTGATGAACGGCCCGATCGACTGCCGCCTGTTGAAGTACGACCTGTACTGAACCTCGGGGAGGATTCATGGAGGAGTTCGTCGTGCGGCCGGTCGGCGTGATCCGCTCGGACCTCAAGGACCCGGGAGACGCCCCGAAGCAGGGGGCGCTGACCGACCAGGAGGCGGAGATCGTCGTCGATCCGGCGTTCCTTGCTGCGATGGACGGGCTGGAACGGCGCGTGGCGACGTCGGGGGGTGCCGTCTCCGGCGGCGGCCCGGACCGCATCAGCGGGAAGATCATCGTGCTCTGCTGGATGCACGGCGCGGACCGTACCCGTCTGAAGGTCCATCCGCGGTCCCAGGAGGACCGCCCCGAGCGCGGCGTCTTCTCCACGCGCTCCCCCCATCGCCCCAACCCGCTCTCCCTGCACACCGTGACGCTGCTGTCGGTCGTCGGGAACGTGCTGCGCGTCCGCGGGATGGACGCGATCGACGGTACGCCGGTAGTGGACATCAAGCCCCACTCCCCGGGGCTGGACGGCTGAAAGTCACCCGGCGGGGTGGACCCCGAACCGGGCGAGGACTCCATCCAGCCGCTTGCGCCCCGAGGCCGTCTCCTCGAACGGATCCTCCTTCAGGCGATGCGGCAGCGCCAGCCGGAACGCGTCGGAGAGGCACTCCTCGTCGGGCGAAGGGATCCCCTTGATCGCGGCGAGCGCTTTCGCGGTCTTGAGCACGGTGATGTCTCCGCGGTGCCCCGCCACCCCCAGCTCCGCGACCACGGCGACGATCGATTCGAGGATCTCCCCGGGCAACTCGACGCCGGGGAGGGCGGCCCGCGCCGCGACCAGGCGCGCCCGCAGTTCCTCGTCCTTCCGGTCCCACTTTTCCCGGAACCCCGCGTCCTCCCCCTCGAACAGCAGGACACGCTCCACGATCGCCTTCCGGAATCCGACGTCCCGCTCCCCGGAGATCTCCACGCACAACCCGAACCGGTCCAGGAGCTGGGGACGCAACTCCCCCTCCTCAGGGTTCATCGTCCCGACCAGCAGGAACCGCGACGGGTGCCGGTAGCTCACGCCCTCCCGCATCACCACGTTCACCCCCGACACCGCGACGTCCAGCAGCACGTCCACCACGTGGTCGTCCAGGAGGTTCACCTCGTCGATGTACAGGACGTTCCCGTTCGCCTTCCCCAGAACCCCCATCTCGAACTTCCGGCTCCCCTCCCGCAGCGCCGCCTCCAGGTCCAGGCTCCCCACCACACGGTCCTCCGACGCGTTCAGCGCGAGGTCCACCACCTCCACAGGGCGAGACTCGTACCGCAACGTCTCCCCCGACGACTCACGGACGCGGCACTCGTCGCACAGCGGCGTCCCCCGGACGCAGCCGAACCGGCACCCCGATACCACCTCCTTCGGCGGAAGGACCGCGGCGAACGAGCGCACCGCCGTCGTCTTCCCCGTCCCCTTCTCCCCGCGCAGCAGAACCCCGCCGATCGACGGGTCCACCGCGTTCACCAGGAGCCCCTTCTTCAGAAGCTCCTGCCCCACCAATGCGCTGAACGGAAAGGGTCGCATAACCGTTTCTCTCTTTGTAATGGCTGGTGATCGAGGAAGATGCCGTGGACCCACTGGTCGGCCGGCAAGGGGGTGAGGCGGCCGGGGGGTTCTCACTTGCGGTACCCGCTCTTCCAATGGCGGTAGGTCCAGATTAACACATTTTTTTATTTTGCAACCTTTTCCCGCAAATCGGGATGACGACTCCGTACCTGTCGGAGAATGCGTTCGGTGAGCGGAGAAGCGACGGTCTGGCGGGTGTCATACGCCGCAAGGGGTGCGCCCCAGTACGAGCTCCGCGCCGCTGGGGTACCCCCACCGTAGGAAGAACGGGGGGCACTACGCGAGGAAAAACTCTTCGCCGGGGGGAAGGGATTCCATCAGGCGGGTCACGTGGGAGTCGATGAGCATCGGCGGGTCGCCGGCCGCGGGGCTGCTGGCCTTCAGCAGCCCATCGAAATACTCCTTGCACTCCGGACAGCCGGCGCAGTGGGTCTCCACCAGGAGGGCCGTGATCGAGGAGAGCCGGCCGGCGATCGCCGCCTTGAGGAGGGCCGCGACCTTCTCCCGCCGCTCCCGTTCGACCTGTTCCCGGTACTCATTCACTTTTTCGGGGAATTTCAGCGCGGCGGCGCGAACGAAGGTTTCCAGGCGGCTTCGCACCTCGGGGGGGATCTTGTACTCGATTTCCTTCCGCAGTTGCCGGGTCTTGTCGGAGGCCACAAGGAACGTTTTCGTGAAGATCATGCACGGCTCGCACATCGCGATGTGCGCGTCGAGCTCTTCCCGGAGTTGGGGGTCCATCGATCCGTCGATGTAATCCGCGAGCATATACGCCAGTTCCTTGCAGTTCATCGGCTCAGCTCGCCTTCCCTTCCCGCAGGTAGCGGGATAACTGCTCGCGAAGGTACAGGCGGGCGCGGTGCAGGCGGGACTTGACCGCGGGGACGGTGAGCCCGAGGATCTTCGCGGTCTCCTCGTTGGACAACCCCTCCACATCGCTCAGGACGAAGACCACCCGGTACTTCTCCGAAAGTTCTTCGGTGTACTTGCGGATCATCCGCCCCAGTTCCTCGTTGAGCGCATTTCGTTCGACCTCCTTGCTCCAGTCGTCCATCGGAGAGGCGTGCATCCCCTCGTCGGTGAACACCGGCATGAACTCCTCGATCGACACCGTGTCGGTGCGGCGCTTCCCGCGCAGTCGCATCAGGCACGTGTTCACGCAGATCCGGTACATCCACGAGTAGAAGGCGGAGTTCCCCTGGAACGTGTCCGCCTTGCGGATCACGGTCATGAAAACGTCCTGCGCGGCCTCCTCGGCGTCGCTCTCGTTCTTCAGGATCGACATCGCCAGGTTGAAGATCTTCCCCTGGTACAGCCGAAGCATTTCGTCGACCGCGCCCGGGGATCCCTTGCGAAGGCTCTCCAGAAGAACTTCGTCTTCCTTCCACCGCTCGGCGGACATGCACGACTCCTTCTAAGATTCAGACACCCCGGGCGAGTTTCCGCGCCCTGCCCGGAAAAACAGGAGTACCACGATTCTTTCGGGGTGCGCAAGCCCGGGAAGCCACGGTCCGTTTACGCTTTGCGGGGAGGACCGGTTCGCTTACAATGGATAGGCCGGGGACCGGAAAAAGCTTTGTTCCCGCGGAGAGAAACCACGTGAAGAAACGACACTGGATGCTCATCGCCATGCTGACCGCGGGGACGGCGACCTTCCTCTACGCCCTCCTGCGTCGACGGGATCTCCGGTCGGCCACCCTCTATGACCGCCCCGAAGGCGGCGAGAGGGAAGGCGAGTTCGAGCTCTTCATCGGATCGTAGGCGTCACTCGAAAAACTCCATCGTAACGGCCCGGACGAGGATCTTCTTCAGTCCGTAGACCGGGAAACGCGCGATCACCTTCCGGTCGTTCCCCTCCCCCTCGACGGCCTCGATCTTCCCTTCCCCGAAGACCGGATGCCGCACCTTGCGCGGCCGTCCCGACGGTTCGGCGTCCTCGTACCGCGGCTCCCCGTACAGGCGCATGCGGTGATCCGGGGGGGGGGCTCCGGAGAAACCCTTTCCCGGTCTCGCCGGCTCCGGCAGCGCGCCATCCGTCCGGCGCATGAGGGACGCCGGAAGATCGTAGAGGAACCGGGACGGGACGGTTTCCCGGTACGAGCCGAACAGGTTCCGCCGCCGGGCGAGCGACAGGAACGCCCGCTCCCGCGCGCGGGTCAGTCCGACATAGAGGAGGCGCCGCTCCTCCTCGATGTCGTGCGGGGAGTCCAGCGACCGGGAGTGGGGGAGAAGCCCGTCTTCCAGCCCGACGAGGAACACCACGTCGAACTCCAATCCCTTGGCGTTGTGCAGCGTCATCAGGCGCACCGCCTCGGATTCCTCGCCTCCCGCCTCGTCCGCCGCCAGCGTCACCTTCTCGAGGAACTCCAGCAGCCCGTCCTCCCCCGCCCCGGGGAACGTTTCCGCGACCCGGAACAGTTCGCGGACGTGCTCCAGGTCCTCTTCCCTTCCGGCGCCTTCCCGTCCTTCCCCCGGTTCCCGGGCCGCCGCCTCCAGGGCGTCGAGGTATCCCGCGCCTTTCAGCAGGGCATGCAGCGCTTCCGCCGGGGACATCTGCGGAAGCTCCTCGAGCCAAAGGGTGCGGAACGAGAACAGCGGTGCGAGGTTCGGGATCCGGGCCAGCGCCTCCGAAGGCGGGATCCCCTCGCGCCGCGCCGCCTCGCGGGCCTTGTTGAGCGTCACCTCCCCCACGCCGCGCCGGGGGAACTTGAGGAGACGCTTGAGGGATACCGCATCGTCCGGGTGGAGGAACCACTTGAGGTACGACACCGCGTCCCGGACCGCCGCCCGCTCGTAGAAGGAGAGGGCCCCTCGCAATACGTACGGGATCCGCAGCATCCGGAGCGCGTCCTCGATCGCCCGCGACTGTGCGTTCACGCGGTAGAAAACGGCGATCTCCGTGGGGGCGACCCCGCCACGGATCTCGCGTGCCGCCGCCGCGGCCACCTCCTGCGCCTCGGCCTCCTGGTCGGCGTAGACCGCCACCGCGGGAAGCTCCCCGCCTTCCCGCGCCGGCAAGATCGTTTTCTCCCGCCGGGAACGGTTTTTCGAGATGAGTGCGCCGGCGACAGAGAGGATCGCCGCACGGCTGCGATAATTCGTCGACAGGTGGATCACCTTCGCGCCGGGGAAGCGGTGCTCGAAGAGGAGCATCGGTTCGGCGGAGGCTCCCCTCCACCCGTAGATCGACTGGTCCTCGTCCCCCACGGCGCAGAAGGAGTCCGCTCCCCCGGCGAGGAGCGCGGTCAGTTCGGCCTGGGCCCCGTCCACGTCCTGGAACTCGTCGACGAGCAGATGGCGAACTTCGGATCGGACCTCGGTGAGCACATCCGGAGCGCCCCGAAGCAGCGTCACGGGGAGCCGGATGAGGTCGGTGAAGTCGACCGCCCCCGCTTCGACAAGGGCGTCGTCGTACGCCTTCCCCACCTGTCCGGCCGTGGTGACGACGCGCCACCCCGCGGAAAGCGCCGCCTGCTCGACGGACACGCCGTCCCGCTTCGCTCGCTCGATCAGCCACGCGAACTTCGTCGGCGGGAACTTTTTCTCGTCGACGTTCAACTCCTTGAGGATCCGCTTCAGCACGTCGTGCTGGTCCCGGGCGTCGTAGATGACGAAGCGCGGAGAGAGGCCGATCCGGCCGCCGTGGCGGCGGAGGAGGATCGCGCCGAAAGCGTGGAACGTGCCCAGCCACGGGACCTCCGTCGTTCCCGGAGCCCGGTCGAACGAACGGGCCAGCACGTCGCCTATGGACGATTCCACGCCGGGGGCGAGCGCCTTCGCCACCCGCTCCCGCATCTCTCCCGCCGCCCGGTTCGTGAAGGTGATCCCGAGGATGCTCCTCGCCGGTACGCCGTCGCGGATCAGGCGGACGATGCGGGCCACGATCGCCCGCGTCTTGCCGGACCCCGCCCCCGCCACCAGCAGGAGAGGCCCGGCATCGTGCAGGACGGCCCGGCGCTGGTCGGGATCGAGCGTTGTGAAGATCGGGTCGGACAGCCTCACGGGGACGGTTCTCCTTCTTCGTCGGGAAAGGCTACAGGGTATCGCATCGGTGGGAGGGGCGATAGCCCCGCGGATTCGTCTATCGCCGGTCCCTGCGGGGCAGAGATCGCACCGCCTCAGGAGAAACCGGAGCCCGCGGTGCAGGCGCGGCAGCAGGACATGCCGACCCGACGCGTCTCCCCATCTTCGCTTCAGGAGGACACACGATCTCCTCCAAACGCTTCCTCCCCGCGGGGGATAATCCGAGTCCGTCGATCTCCTCCCGAAGGGTTTCGCACGTCCCGTAACCTGCCACGTACCCATTGACGCGCGTGACGGCTCTGGATGCAAGAAAATCGCCGCTACTACCCCTTCCTCTCAACCTTTGCGAAAGAAAGAGCCGCCGAGTTCATGCAGTAGCGAAGCCCGGTCGGTTTCGGCCCATCATCGAACACGTGGCCCAGGTGGGCATCGCACCTTGCGCAAAGCACCTCGGTCCTTTTCGTGAACCAACTCGAATCGTTCTCGGTGCGGATATTCTCCCTGGCGATCGGGGCGGTAAAACTTGGCCATCCCGTCCCGGATTCGTACTTGGTCTCCGACCGGAACAGGTCCGTCTCGCAGCACACGCACCGGTAGACCCCCTTCTCGTTGTGGTTCGCGTATTTCCCGGTAAACGCCCTTTCCGTTCCCTTCTTCCGGGTGACCTGGAACTGTTCCGGGGTAAGTCGAGCCTGCCACTCCTTCTCCGTCCTGATGACTTTTTCCGTCATGACATACCCCTCTTGAGCGGCGGAATAGATCTTTAGCGGAACCACCGCGGCGCGTGCCCGGCCCCGCGGAATCGTAATGCCGAACAACGTGCCTCCCACCAGGAGCAGGGCGGCCCGAAGAAACTCTTTCCTTCCCATCGTCAGTTTCATCAAGTTTTCCATCGCGTATCTACCTCCTGTCCGTCCGTCGCGGCCCGGCGGATATCCTTACATTCCAAGCCGAAATTATTCCGGCATGTTCCTGAAAGAGTTTTCCCGATGCGAAGGATGCAGCGGGTCAGGTCCCCCGGCGTACCTTTTCACTTCGCTCTCCTGTCGAAAGGGAGGCCACTCCCCTCCCGTCGCTTCTTCACGGCGTTGATGATCGTGGGCAGGAGGGCGAACAACCCCAGCAGGGCGAACGACCCCAGCACCCGCGGGCTTGCGACCTGGCGCACGCTCTCGATGGCCGCCAGGCTCGCCCCGGCGTTCACGAACACCAGGCTCCCCGGCATGATCCCGAACAGCGTGCCCAATGCATAGGTCCGAAGAGGTAGCCCCGTGACGCCGCACGCGAGGTTCACCAGGAAGAAGGGGAACGCCGGGACCAGGCGAAGAAAGAGGAGATAGGAGAGGCCGTTTTCCCGCAACCCCCGATCGATCCCCTCCATCCGCCCCCCGAACTTCATCACCACCCATTCCCGCAACAACGTCCGGCTGACCAGGAAGGCGAGGATGGCCCCGATGGTGGCGCCCGCCACCACGAACAGCGTTCCCTGGAGGACACCGAAGATCGCTCCCGCGGCGAGGGAAAGGATCGCCGCCCCCGGCAGGGAGAAGGCCGTCTGGACGATGTAGATCAGGACGAAGGCGACGGCGAACGGGAAGGCGTGCTCCATGCGCAAACTCGTCAGGAGCGCCCGGTTCGCCTTCAGGCTTTCCAGCGTCAGGTACTTCCCCAGGTCAAAGACGTAGAACGCCGCCACGACCGCGGCGAAGGCGACCAGGATGCCGACTTTCTTCGCGCTCATCCGGCTGCTTCCTCCTCCGGAGTGCAGGCACGCCCTTTGAGGTCGAAGAGGAAACGAAGGATCTTCTTCGTCCGGTCGGAAAACAGCTTCTCGGAGAAGTACGACCCGGCGGCCTTCTTCGAGATCTCCGCAAGCGTCGGGTAGGCGTGGATCGCGCCGGCCAGGGTGGAGAGCTTCACGCCCCCGTTGATCGCGGCGACCCACTCGTGGATCAACTCCCCGGCGTGATGCCCCGCGATCTGGCACCCCAGGAGCGCCCCGGACGGGCTGATCAGCACCTTGATCTTCCCTGCCGTCTCTCCCTCCGCAAGCGCGCGGTCAACGGATCGAAAAGGGGACTCCAGAACCCGGTATTCCACCCCCGCCGCCTTCGCACGCTTCTCGTTCAGGCCGATGCTCGCCACTTCGGGGTCGGTGTACGTGCACCACGGGACTTTCGTGTAGTCCGCCTTCCGGGGAAACCGGAGGACCGCGTTGGAGAGGGCGATTCCCGCCTCGTAGCCGGCCACGTGGGTGAACGGAAAGACGCCGTTCACGTCCCCGCACGCGTAGATGTGCGAAACGTTCGTCCGCATCCGCGCATCGGCGGGAACACCCCGAGGGGAGAACGCAACGCCGGCGGCCGAAAGCTCCAGTCCCTCCACGTTCGGTTTCCGCCCGGCGGCCACCAGAAGGACGTCCCCCTCGATGGTCCTTGGCTCCCCTTCCCCCTTCGCAGGCGCCACCCGCAACAGGATGGAGGAGTTCACCGCCACCGCTTTCACGGCTTTCGTATCGGTGAGGACCTTCACCCCTTCCGCTTCCAGTCGATTCCGGAGGATCGCGGCGATATCCGGGTCCTCGGGGCCCAGCACCTGGTCCGCATATTCGACGATGGTGACCTGCGACCCCAAGCGCCGGAACGACTGGGCCATCTCCACGCCGATCGGACCGCCGCCGAGAACTACCAGGTGGCCAGGCAACTCTTTCCGGGAAAAAACCGTTTCGTTCGTCCAATACGGCACATCCGCCAGCCCCTCAACGGGCGGCAGCGCGGGACTCGACCCGGTGGCGATGATCCACGCCCTGGCGGTCAGGCGGTCTCCGTCCACGGAAACGGCGTGATCGTCCATGAACCGCGGATTCCCGAACCGGACCTCCGCGCCGAGTTTGCAGAACCGCTCCGGGGAGTCGTGCTCCTGGATCGTGTCGATCACCGAGCGGACCCGCTCCATGACCGCGGCGAGGCTCACCGGCGGAAGCTCGATTTCAGGAAGCCCGAACTCTTTCGCCCGACGGGCCAGGGACCAGATCGCCGCCGAACGGATCAGGGTCTTGGAGGGGACGCATCCGAAATGGAGGCAGTCGCCTCCAAGCTTCTTCGCCTTCTCGACGAGGATCGTCTTCGCGCCGAACTGCGCCGAACCCGCCGCCGCCGTCAGCCCCGCGGCGCCCCCTCCGAGAATCCCCAGATCGTAATCGTACGCCGCCATGAACGTCTCCTTTCGGATCCCGGATGTCCATAAGTCGCCGGTAGTGCGGATACCTTACAAGCGTGCAACTCATTTCCCCCTGGGGGAAATGCCTGGCCTGGAATACCGGATCGGATTGACATATATTTTCACCTGATGCGGGTACATCTTCGGCAACACCGCCATTGAGATGAGCGATCGGAACGAAACGTACCGGGAAATCATCCATTCCGTCTTCGAAGAGTGGCGGCGAAGGATCCGGGAGATCCTGGAGAGCGCCGTCCGGTCCGGCGAGGTGCGGGGGGATCTCGACCCGGAGGCGATGGCGCGGCACGTCGTCGCGACCGTCGAGGGAGGGATCCTGGTCGCTCGCGCGAGCAGAAACCCGTCGGAGTGATGGAGCTCTTCACCGCGTTCAACAAGTTTCTGGATTCCCTTCAAGTGGTTCTGGATTTATAAATCATAACGAGACGGTCGATGCCGAACCGGCAAGACTTGGAGGAGGAGATATGGGGACACATCTTTTCAGCGAAGGATCGATAAGGGGGGTCGCCCTGAAAAACCGGATCGTCCGAAGCGCCACATGGGAGGGGATGTGCGACAGCGAGGGAAGCCCCACCGGGCGCCTGATCGATCTCTATCGCGCCCTCTGCAGGGGCGGCGTCGGGCTGATCGTTACCGGCTACACCTATGTGCGGGCGGACGGCAAAGAGCTGCCCGGAACCATGGGGATCCACTCCGACGACCGGCTCCCGGCACTGAAGACCCTGACCCGGGCGGTTCACGAAGAGGGGGGGCGGATATTCTGCCAACTGTTTCATGGGGGCGGGAGGGCAAGCTCAAGGGAGACCGGCGCCCGCCCACTGGCCCCTTCCGAAATCAAGGACGCGACCTCCCGCGAATCGCCCAGGGCCATGAGCGAACAGGATATCCTGGATCTTGTGACCGCCTTCGCCCACGGCGCCGGAAGGGCCAGGCGTGCGGGATTCGACGGGGTCCAGTTGCATGGGGCCCACGGCTACCTCATCAACCAGTTTCTTTCGCCGCTCACCAACGCGCGTAAGGACGCCTACGGTGGTTCACTGAATCATCGGATGCGTTTTCTCAGGGAAGTCTGCGACGCCGTTCGCCGGGAAGTCGGCCCTTCCTATCCCGTGTCGATCAAGCTGACCGCCGCCGACAACATCCCGGGAGGCTTCACGTTGGAGGAGGCGGTGACGGTCGCCCGGAACCTCGAAGCGTGGGGCATCGATGCGATCGAGGTCAGCTCCGGAACCGTGGACGCGGGGGAAGAAGGACCGGCCCGCCGGAACATCGACTCGCCGGAGCGGGAAGCTTACAACGCTCCCTGCGCAAGACGCATCAAGTCGGAAGTCACGGTCCCGATCATCGTCGTCGGGGGCTTCCGCTCCCCGAAAGTCGGGGAAAAAACCCTTGAAAAAGAGAGCGCGGATTTCATCGCTCTCTCCCGGCCTTTCATCCGGGAGCCGGACCTCGTTCGCAAATGGGAGGCGGACCGAACGCACCGGGCCCTCTGCATCTCCTGCAACGGCTGTTTCCTCCCCGGGATCAAGGAGGGGGGGATCCGGTGCGTACAGGTGGGAAAGGACTGATCACCGAACGGGAGATCGCCCACCGTTGCGGGACGCAGGTCTGATGCCTAAGGACCGGGCGGCAGGAACCGGATCGCGCCATACCACGCGACCGCCTGCTCCCCCGTGTTGTCGGTGTCCGTCATGATCGCCACGGCGCCGACCTTGGGAGGGTCCTCCCCGAAGGCGCGGCGGTAATCCTCCACGAGGTTGCGCTCCTCCTCGATCCATTTCCCCGCATTTCCCTCGCCGCTCTCCACGGCCACCATGACGGCGTTCCCCGTGTAGGCGTTGGGAAGGAAATCCCCGCGCGACAGCCGGTTCGCCCAGATGTAGTTGACGGCCCGTGTCTTCCAGAAAAGGACGGAGGGGAACACGACGTATACCCGCGCCGCGTAATCGTCGCCCCCTTTCGTCCGCTCGTCCCCCTTGCGGATCGTACGGGCGATCTTCCAGGACCACGACAGTCGCGGATTCGATACCGGATCGAATGAGATCCGGTAGATCAGGGCCGAGGCGCTCGCCCGGCTCTCCGCCTTCACCGCGGGACGGCCCTCCTCGAGGCCCGGCCGATAGACGGTCTCCCCCTGGAAAACCTTCTTCTCCCATTTTACAGAGAGGCCCGCGGCGAAATCGTCGATGAGCAGCGGACCGGCGGCGCTCCCCGCGGAGACGGCCAGGGTCACCGACAGGAAGAAAACCAGGACAGCCGCACGAGGGACGATCCCACCGAAGGGTTTCATGGGCCACTTAACGAAACAGGTTCCATCCGGATTCCGTCCCCCCCCGGTAGATGATTTGTTCCTCCCGGTCCCCGAACCCTCAATTGCGGGCGGGATCACCAACGTGAGCATCCCGTCCGGAGACGGACCGCTCGACCGATACGATTCCCGATCGGCCACCGAAGTTGCCGTCGCCGGCCGTGTAGTTGTATCCACGCATCGGCAGGGTTGTCTTCCCGTCGGGGGAAATGCGATAAATGGAAGCATGGAATAATCGGCGAGTTCAGAAACTTCCCTTCCTCCGGCCGACTCACATGGGTACAGCTCCCTTTACCGGAGGGTACATCCCATGAAATCGCTTCTATCCCTCGTCGCTTTCTGCGTCGCAGCGATCGTCCTTTTTCTCATGGCGCCCATGTCGGCAGACACGGCACGGGGCGCGGAAGGCGGCCCCACTACCCAAGGAACCGTCCTCCCCCAGAACCTCCTCGACGGGAAGACGTTCGTCGCGCAGTCGGGGGAAAAAGGGAAAAAGGGGAGCAATAAGGACACCATCGCCTTCCGCGACGGCCGGTTCCTCTCCGAGGGGTGCGTCCAGTGGGGTTTCGGAGACGCCGCGTATGTGGCTGGGATCGAGGGCGACGGGATCCGGTTCCAGGCCCGGACCGTCAGCCCGACGCACGGCGCCATGGCCTGGAGCGGGCTCGTGAAGGGCGACACCATCGAAGCAACCTCCATATGGACCCGCGAGCGGTGGTACTGGAAGATGAAGAGAGAGTACTGGTACAGCGGAGAATCGAAGAAATGAGGTTCGATCCCGTTCGATCGCCATATCCTCCATGATGCAGACCACCGTCGTCGAGGTTCCCCGGGGAAGAGCGAAGATGGCGGTTGCAATAACGATCTTCCTGGGCATCCTCCTCTTCCTGAACTACGGCGTGGGGAGGCTCGCGGACCTTATCGCCTTCCAGATGTGGCCACGGCATGTCAATCTTGCCGTCTTCATCGTGTTTGCCTCGGCCGCCCTGTACATCGTCCTCATGGTGCTCCCCTTCATGCCCGGCATCGAAGTGGGGCTCATGCTCATGGCGATGCTCGGCGTCGAGGGCATCGTTCTCGTCTATCTTTGCACGGTGTTGGCGCTTTCGCTGAGCTTCCTGGCGGGCAGGCTCCTTCCTCCCCGCCTGGTTGCCTCCATCCTGGGCCGGCTGACCCTCCACCGGGCCAGGAAACTCGTGATGGATCTCGAGTCGCTCGGCCCGGAAGAACGTCTCTTGCTCCTCATGCGGAGTGCGCCGTCGAGGATCGTGCCTTTCCTGCTCCGTCACCGCTACCTCGTCCTCGCCGTCCTGTTCAACTTGCCCGGCAACGCCATCATCGGGGACGGGGGCGGCATCGGGCTCATCGCCGGGATGAGCCGCCTGTTTCCGTTCCCGAAATACGTGCTCCTGGTGAGCGTCGCGATCACGCCCGTGCCGATCCTGTTCCTCCTTCGTTCGGCTCAGCAGTAACCTTGTCCCCGGGAGTCGCTCCGATCCCATTCGCTCCGGCCTTGGGAGCATCCTCCGCCGAGGAAATCGGAGGGGCGATGTAAGGAACCGGGTCGCGGAGCGACGAAAGGTCAGAAGTAAAAATCGAAGCACGGAGGATATGTCGATGAAAACCGGATTTATGATCGTGGCGTTGACCATCGGGCTGCTGGCGGGCGGGATGACGGGAACATCGCCGGCGGCGGATGAAGTGAACGTGAGCTCCGGCGGGACGATGGCGGGAAAACCGTTGGCCCTGCACGGGTACGACGCCGTGGCGTACTTTACCGACGGCAAGCCGGTGATCGGCGACGCCAGGCATACCGCCGTTTACAACGGCGCCGCCTATTACTTCGCCAGCGCCGATCACAAGAAAACGTTTGAGGCCAACCCTGTCGGATACGCCCCGGCGTATGGCGGCTTTTGCGCCTACGGCGTCGGCGTCGGCAAAAAGTTCGACGGGAGCCCGCAGCACTGGACCGTAAAGAACGACAAGTTGTACCTGAACGTTACTGCCGATATTTCCCGTAAATTCGCCGAAGATCTTGGAGGCAACATCAAGAAGGCGGAGAAGAACTGGGGAACCATCGAGCACAAGGCCGTCGGGAGCCTGTAATCAATAAAGGGGGCGAAGGAAACTTCGCCCCTTTCCCTTTCCACAAGGTTGTCTTCCCCATGGTGAACATGCGATAAAGGGAATCATGGGAATACCGGCCTGTTCCGATCCGTCGGAGTGGGTGGACCGATATGGGAACTACCTGTTCCGGTATGCGATGATTCGCCTGAGGGACCGCTCCGCGGCGGAGGACCTCGTACAGGAGACGTTTCTCGCGGCGCTGAAAAGCAGGGGGTCGTTTTCCGGCGGTTCCTCGGAAGCCACCTGGCTGGTGGGGATCCTCAAGCACAAGATCGCCGACCACTTCCGGCGCCAGGCCCTGGAGGCCCCTCTGGAGGACGCCGACCTTCGGGAACTGCCCGATCCCTCCGTCTTCGACGTGTCGGGGCACTGGACTTCCGGCCCGACCGACTGGGGCGGCAATCCGGCCGACCTCTACCGGGAAGAGAAATTCCTCGAACAATTCAAGAATTGCCTCTCCGGCCTTTCCCCGAACCACGCGAACGCCTTCACCCTCCGGGAGATCGAAGGGGCGGACACCGGGGAGATCTGTAAGGTTTTGAACGTTACCGAGACCAACCTGTGGGTGATCCTTCATCGCGCGCGGATGCACCTGCGGCGGTGCCTGGAAACCCACTGGTTCAACAGGAGCATGGAGAAAGGGCCCTGATGCTTTCCTGCAAGGACGTGACACGGCTGATCTCGGAGTCCATGGATCGGTCCCTGCCTCTTCGCAAGCGGATCGGCGTACGGGTACACCTGCTCATCTGCCGATTCTGCGCGAGGTACGAACGGCAGCTCCTCCTGATCCGCGAGACCGCACGGCGTATCGCGGCGGCCGAAGACAGGCCGGGGGAACCGTCCGGGGAGACCCTCCCGGAGGAAGCGAAGGTGCGGATCCGGCAAGCTATATGTAATTCGTGATCGCCACTGTCACCGGAAGAAGGGTTCAGGGAGCCTTGCCTGCGCTGACGGCGGGAAACACCTCCGGGGAGGAAACTCCGAGGTCGAAGAAATCCTCCTCGCCGTAACGCTCCGGGGGTTCCTCCAGAAGGTCTATCAGCGAGGCGGCAAACCGGTCTTGCCCGAGACGGGCAAGCGTTTCTCCCACGTCTTCTCCGTTGATGCGCTCCGCGTCGAGAAGCCTCAGAAGGCGTTCGACCGCCTCGGGGACCCGGCGCGCCGCGATCCGGCCGATGGGAGCACCAAAGAGCGCCGAACCGTCCTCCCGGGCGCCGCCACCCAGGTGAAGCATGTAGTGGGGAGCCAGGCGGCCGTTCACTTTCCTTGCGACCCCCCGCAGGCCGATCTCCCCGACCAGGTGATGGCCGCACCCGTTCGGACACCCGGAGATCCGGATCGCGACGGGCCCTTGCCGACCCGTCTCCGCCTCCATGGAGGCGATCTTCTCTTCCAGCAACGCGGCGAGCCCGCGGACACGGGTGGCCCCGACCGTGCAGGTGTCCGTCCCCGCGCACCGGACGATCGAAACCGCCCGAGGGGGGGGAAAACCGTAACCCCGCAGCGCCCCGGCGATGCTCTCTCCCTCCGCTTCCGGCATGTCGGTCAGGAGGATCCCCTGGGCCGTCGTGATGCGCGCTTCCGCGCCCGTCCGCTCCGTCAACTCCGCAAGCGAACGCAACCTCTCCGAAGAGATATCCCCGAGGGGGATCCGCAGGGGAAACGCCACGAGTCCCGCCTGAACCTGCCGAAATGCGCCGGTCCACGCCGGGAGCCCGGCATGTCCGCGGGGATCCGCCCCTTCCGTGACGACCGGATCCGGCATGGTCGGACCGCCCGCCGGATCGGAAGACTCCACGGTTTCCCGCTCGTCGAAGAGAAGCCGCCGGAACGCTTCGGCCCCCAACCTTCCCGCGACGAATTTCAGCCGCGCGCGCCCGCGGTTCGTCCTGTCCCCCATGCGGTCGAAGATCCGCAACAGCGCCTCCACGGTCGACCACAACCGGCAGACCGGCGTGAACGGCTCCAACGGGAATCCCGCTTGCGGCAACGCTCCCAAACCGCCGGCGACGTTCACCTGGAACCCCGGCCGGCCATCCGGCGAGACGATCGCCCGGACCCCTACGTCCTGAAACAATAGTCCGGCATGATCGGCTCCCCTGCACCCGTCGAAGGCGATCTTGAACTTCCGTGGAAGCCGTTGACCGAGGGGATGGCGAAGAAGCCGCGCGCCGAGCGCCTGCGCGTACGGCGTCACGTCGAAGACCTCGCCGGGAGAGACCCCCGCGAAGGGGCAAACGACGATGTTGCGCACCGTGTCGCCGCACGCTTCCCGCGTGGTAAGCCCCGCCTCCGCAAGAAAGGAGAGCGCGCCTTCGATGCGCCGCATCTCCACCCCGTAGATATGGACGTCCTGCCGTGTGGTCAGGTGGACTCCTCCACCGGTCGCGTACCGGTCGGCCGTCTCGGCGAGGGTTCGCAGATGACGGGGCGAAACCCGTCCGAGTGGAATGCGGACGCGGAGGAGGTACCGGTCCGGTCCTTCGCGGATCGGGTAGATCCCCATCACGACGCGGCGGCGGCGGAACTCCTCCGGAGAGATCGCACCGGAGCGGAGCGCCTCCACCGCATCCGCGACCCCGGCGATTTCGGACGCGGAGATCGGGTCCGTCGGTTCCGGATCGCCCTTCATATGACCGGGAATTCCACCTCCGTCGCCGCCTGAACCACCGGGCCTTCCCGGAACAGGACGACGCGGTTCCCTTCCGGCCCCCTGCGAAACGTCATGCCGAGGCCGTACCCGAACGCCAGCCGGGCGATCTTCTCCAACTGGTCCGCCGTGCAAAGCCGGATCGCGACCTTTTCGCCTTCTCCGAGGCGCGCGACGAATTCCCGCGACACTTCGAACTCCACGGGCCCTGCTTCCTGCGACAGGTCGACGAAATTTCCGTCCGGCTCCGTCATCATCCGGGAATGAAGCCGCACCACGCGCGTCCCCCGGCCGAGCCGGTCCGAGCGGACCTCCCGAACGATCCCTCCGCCGGCCACGAATTCCCCCACCGTCACGACGAACCGGCCCAGCCTCGGGTTTTCCTTGAACGTGTCCGCGGCGATCGGGTGCTGAAGAGTGAACGTGACGTTCGCGACCTCCAGGTTCTCCACCCGGTTCGCGTGGCGCTCGGTGACCTCCAGCGTGGAGGAATCGATCCGCTCCGTGATCGCCGAGAGGACCGCCTCGACTTCGGCGGTGGCGAGTTTCAGGACGTACCGTGCGGAAAGCCGCAACGGATCGTTTCCCAGCCAGAACAGGCTCGCCGAGATCTCGCGCGCCGCCGGGGACGCCTCCCCCTCTTCCGATAAGACTTCCCCGCGCTCCACGAACAGTTCCTCGGTGAAGGTGACCCCGACGCACTCCCCCGCGGAGGCCACCGTGCGATCCGGCTGTTTCCATTTCTCCACCGACCGGACCACGGCCTTCTTCCCCGAAGGGGAGAAGACCGCACGGCTTCCGGCGCGGAGGCAGCCGGACTCCACGCGCCCCGCATAGACCCGCTTTCCGTCTCCCACGTAGATGTCCTGCACCGGGAACCGGAGCGGCAGTCCGGAGATGTCCCGGGCGGGGGAAAAGGAGTCGAGAGCGCCAAGGAGGGTGGGACCGGAGTACCATGCCGTCCGTTCCGAGGGAGCGGCGATGTTGTCCCCTTCGCGGGCGGAGATGGGGACCACGTGCGCGGGGACAAGGCCCACGGAGAGGAGGAATCCGCGGATTTCCTCTTCCACCTCCTCGAACCGGTCCCGGCGGAAGTCGACGAGGTCCAGCTTGTTGACCGCCACCACCCCCTGCCGCAACCCGAGGAGGGAGAGCATGTAGGCGTGCCGGCGGGTCTGCTCCCGGACCCCCTCCGCCCCGTCGACCAGAAGGATGGCGGCGTCGGCCGCGGCGGCCCCCGTGATCATGTTCTTCAGGAATTCCTTGTGCCCGGGGGCGTCGATGATGATGTAGGGACGCAGGGAGGTCTTGAAGAAGGTCTGGGCCGTGTCGATGGTGATGTTATGCTCCCGCTCCTCCTGCAGCGCGTCCATGAGGTAGGCGAACTCGAACGCCCTCCCCTGTTCCCGGCAGGTCGCCTCGATCTCCCGGTACCGCTCCTCGGGCAGGGAACCGGTGTCGTAGAACAGCCTTCCGATCAGGGTCGACTTTCCGTGGTCCACGTGGCCCACGATCACGATGCGCAACGTGCTGCTGATGTTCATCCCGCCCCCGATCACATGTAGCCGAGGGAGCGCAGCTTCTGCATCATGTACGCCGCCTCGTGGTCCTGGGCGCGACCCGCGCGCTCCGGAGTTTTCGTCACCTTGAGCTCCTCGATGATCTCGTTCACCGTGGAGGCGCCGGACGCGATCGGGAAGTTGCACGGAACGCACCCCAGCGACCGGAACCGTTTCCCGTCCCTCGACAGGTACAGGGGGCAGATGGGAATCTCCTCCCTGCGGATGTATTCCCAGATGTCCAGCTCCGTCCAGGACAGGAGCGGGTGGATCCTCACGTGGGTGTCGGGGCCGAAGGAGGTATTGAACTGGTCCCAAAGCTCCGGCGGCTGGTCCTTGTAGTTCCACTCGAAGTTCTTGTCCCGGGGAGAGAAGATCCGCTCTTTCGCCCGGGACCCCTCCTCGTCCCGGCGGATCCCGAGGAAGACCCCTTTGAACCCGTGCCGGTCGAGCACCTGCTGCAGCCCCTGCGTCTTGAGGGCGTTGCAGCACACGAAACGCCCTTTCCCCGGCTCCATCCCTTGGCAGAGAGCTTCCTCGTTCCGGCTGACGACGAGATCCACCGCCCACTCCTTCGCCATCCGGTCCCGGTATTCGATCATCACCGGGTGCTTGAACCCGGTGTCGATGTGGACGAGGGGAAAGGGAACCTTGCCGAAAAACGCCTTGCGTGCCAGCCATAACAGGGTGGTCGAATCTTTGCCGATCGACCACAGCATGGCGAGATCCTTGAACTTCCGGTGCGCCTCGCGGAAGATGTAGATGCTCTGGTTCTCCAGCGCGTCGAGAGGATCCACGGTCACTCTTCTCCTTCACCTTTGTTGCGGCGGTCGTTTCCGCCTGCGTTCCTTGCGTGGAGCCCGCACTCCTTCTGCTCCGGCCGCTCCCACCACCACCGGCCCGCCCGCGGGTCCTCCCCGGGCGCGACGGGGCGCGTGCACGGGGCGCAGCCGATCGAGGGGTACCCCATGCCGTGGAGCCTGTTGACGGGGAGCCCCCGCTTCCGGACGTACTCCCTCACCTCTTGTTCCGTCCAGCCGGCGAGAGGGTTCAGCTTGAGGATCTTCCCGTGGACCTCGTCGACTTCCAGAACGGGCAGGCTCCGCCGCGTGACGGCCTGCTCCCTGCGCTGCCCCGTCACCCAGGCGCGCAACCCGGAAAGGGCCCGGGACAGGGGTTCCACTTTCCGGATCCGGCAGCACTCGTGGCGGTTTTCCAGGCTCTCCCGGAAGGAGAACAGCCCCTTGCTTCTCTCCAGTTCCTCGACCGCTGCCCGCGAAGGAAAGTACCATTCGATCCGGACGCCCAGCTTGCGGCGCACCGCCTCGGCCGCCTCGTACGTCTCCTCGTGGAGCCGGCCGGTGTCCAGGGCGAAGATCCGCGCGTCGGGAAGGATGTCCGCCATCATGGCGATGAGAACGATATCCTCCATGCCGAAACTCGAGGCAAGCGCGATGTCCGGGTGAAATTCGGACAAGGCCCACCGAAGGACCGCCTCGGGACTCTCCTCATCGAATCGGGCCCTCCATTGTCTCGCCTGTTCCATCGTTACCGGCATCGGGTTCCCTCTCTCGCGCATGTCAGATCTCGTACTCCAGCGGGCGGGGCTTGCCGTACGAGATCCGGGCCCACATCCGTTCATGGACGTAGTAGATGAGGAACTTCACGAGTGTGTCCGCGAGGCCCACGGTCACGGCGAAGTCGAGACGACCGGTCAGGAAGAAGGTCACGACTCCCGTAATGATGGAGGCCACAACGCGCCAGCTGATCGTCTTCGCGATGCTTCTTTTGTGGGTATCCAAATTTTATACACCATTAATCCTATCGAATTAATAGCATTATATGAACCAGGGAGTCCGAGTCAATCATTTTTTTTAACATTCCGCTGTTCGGCTGCCGGACGTCATCACGGAAAGCAAAAAATCTATTTATAATCAAATAGATAACATTTTGCACCTATTCACTATCGCGTCTATGGAATTTAGTATACAATATGGGGAACGTGACCGAACCTGAAATCCGCTTCCCGACGAATAGCCCCCGGATGGGCATGAGGGCTTGACGTGCGCAGCCTCGTGGGCTATCTCTTCCACGATGGATTCTCAGGAGATATTCTCCGCTCCCGCTCGGAGGTTCTTTCCATTCTCCGGAGAACGTGGGGCGATCCTTCTCGAATCGCAGTGCCCCGACGTGCGGGACCGGTATTCCTATGTACTGAGAAATCCCGTCTCCCTCCTTTCGACGTCGTCCGTCAAAGAGGTTACCCGCATACTGGAAGAGGCAACCGCTCGTCAAATGGAGGGGTTCGCGGTCGCCGGGTTCGTTTCGTACGAGGCGGGGTTCGCTCTCGATGCGGCGTTCTCCCCCGCAGACGCCTCCGAGGGCGATTCCCCACTCGCCTGGTTCGGAATCTACCCCGGGTTCCTCCGGTTCGATCACCTTCTTCGCCGGTGGGAATCGTCGGGGTCCGTCGATTGGCCTGAAGAGGAACGCCGCGATCCCCCGCCTTCGTACGGGGACCCGATCGACCTCCGGTTCTCCTTCACGGAAACGGAGTATGGCATCAAGGTGGAGGAGATCCGCCGGTGCATCGCAACGGGCCGGTACTACCAGGCCAACCTCACCGGGAAGTTCTCCTTCCCCTTCACCGGCGACCCCTTCTCCTTGTACACGCGGCTTCGCGCCGTCCAACCGGTGAAATACGGGGCGTTTCTACGCACCGACGCCGGATGCATTCTCTCGCAATCTCCCGAGCTTTTCTTCCGCGTCCGCGGAAGGAACATCGAGGTCCAACCGATGAAGGGCACCGCTGCCCGGGGGAGGACCGAGGCGGAGGACCGCCGGGCCGCAGCGGCGCTCAAGGCCGACCCGAAGAACAGGGCCGAGAACGTGATGATCGTGGACCTGATGCGGAACGATCTCGGGAAGCTGTGCGAGGTCGGCTCCGTGCACGTCCCCCGGCTGTTCGAGGTGCATCGGCTTCGCACCGTGCTTCAGATGGTTTCGACCGTTTCGGGGACGCTCCGCCCGGGAGCGACCGTCGGTTCCTTGTTCCGTGCCCTCTTCCCCTGCGGTTCCGTCACGGGGGCGCCCAAGATCTCCGCCGTGCGGGCCCTGCGGGTCCTGGAGCCTTCGCCGAGGGGCGTCTACACGGGCGCGATCGGAATCCTGTCGCCGGGCGGGGACATGACCTTTTCCGTAGCCATCCGCACGTTGACCCTGCGGAACGGCCTGGCCGAGGCAGGCGCCGGCGGCGGGATCGTCTGGGATTCCGACCCCGGGGAGGAATACCGGGAAGCCTGTCTCAAAGGACGGTACCTGTCGGAGCCGCCCGTCTCGTTCCAACTGATCGAAACGTTCCTCTGGTCTCCCGGCACGGGGTTCCGGTTCCTCCCCGAACACCTTCGGCGGCTCGCCTCCTCCGCACGATACTTCGGTTTTCGCTTCCGGGAGGAGCCCGTCCGGTCGGCCCTGCGTTCCGTCCTCCGGAACGAGGCGGCCACGAGCCCGCAAAAGGTACGGCTGCTCCTTGCGCGGAGCGGCGAGGTGAACGTCGAGATGTCCCCGCTCACTACGATCCTGAAAAAGACGAAGCCGGCGCGGGTGACGATATCCGCGGTCGGCGTCTCGTCCCGGGATCCGCTCGTGCGGCACAAGACCACCCACCGGGGCTGGCGCGACGAGGAGTTGCGCAAGGCGAGGAACGACGGATTCGACGAGGTGATCTTCCTGAACGAGCGCGGGGAAGTCGCCGAGGGTGCGATCACGAACGTCTTCGCCGAGGCGGACGGCCGTCTCCTGACCCCACCGGCGTCCTGTGGATTGCTGGAAGGGATCCGGCGGCGGCGCATGTTGGCCGACCGGTCCCTCCGGGCGGAGGAGCGGGTCCTTTACCCGGAGGATCTCATGACGTGCCGGCGGTTCCTGCTCACCAACTCCGTGCGGGGGATCGTGCCCGCGGTGCTGTCTGTTTCCCCCGCGGGACGACCTGAACCTTGAGGATGTAGCGGGGAGACGGCGGGGTCCGGTGCGGGGCGCTTTATCCGCCGCAGCCGCAGGAAGGTTTCGAGCCGGAAAGCCACCCGTTCATGATCGCGGAGGCGCACCCCACACCCGGATGGACCGCGATCGCGTCCGCCGGGCAATTCCTCGCACAGGCCCCGCACTCCATGCAGGCGTCCCGGTCGAGAATCCGGGCCTTCCCCCGCGCCACGGCGAAGACCCCGTGAGGGCACACCTGCGCGCACATCCCGCACCCCGTGCAGGCGGCCTCGGAAAACCGCAAGGTGGCGGCACCTTCGAGATATCGAAACCCGTCCATCACGAACCTCTCTTCCCGGAGATCAACGGAGGAACGCTCCCCCGACCCAGAGGAGGCCGGCCAGCACCGTCAGGCCCGCCTGGACGGGCAGGGCCCGGCGCATCTCCTTTTCCACGCCCGACGGGGAAGTGAACGGCGTCGCACCGGTGAAATTCATGGCGACGAACGACGAGACCGCCGCCATGGCGAGCAGCAGCGCCAACGCCGCGGGCGCTTCCAGGGCTCCGCGGCGCCACATCACCGCGCACGCCGCGAGGACACCTCCCGCCAGGCCCCCCTTGACGGAAAAGGCCCGCCCGGGAAGCCAGGGGAGAAGCACCGGCGTCACCACCGCGCCGGCCAGGATCCCCGCCGCCAGCGCCAGCACCGCCGGAACTCCCCGTTGCCATGCGGCGCCGAGGGAGAAGACGTCCGGCCCGATCCCCGCCAGGAGGAACAACCCGATCGCCGCTCCTCCCGCGGGACGCAACATTCCCGTGATCTCGACCGGCGTCAGGACGAGCCGATCGATCGTGGGAAAAACGACCCTCCGCATCGCCGGAGTCGCCTTCATCCCGGCATCGAGGAACGATCGGACGTCCCGGATGCGTACCGGACCGTATGCCACCGAGAAGCCGCACCCTTTCCGGACCTCGTGGGCGGCGACGCCGGGCGCCCCCAGTTGGGGGAGTATAAGGCGGCGGTGGCTCACCACCTCCGACAGCCGCGTCTCCGTCACCCTGCGAATCACCTCTTCGGTTCCGAAGGTCCCTTCCCCGGCGGCGCACCAGACGTTGATCCCCCGGGTGTCCAGGACCAGGATCCAGGCGTCCAGCCCCGCCGCATCGCGGCGCACGACGTCGAAGGTCAATTTATAGTTTGCGGTGACCAGGACGGGGGCGTTCCCGTCCGGCGCTCCCAGCGCGTACAGCCCCGGGGCGACGCGGTAGCGGTCCCTGCCGATCCCCCACCGGACCTTCCACCTGCCCAGGAGGTCGCGGCTCCCGATCCGCGAATGGACGCGGGGAACCGGCCCGGCCGGCGTATTCACCCGGCCGTCCACGAATCCTTCCTCGCGGGGAATTTCGCCCTTCGATGAAAACGACCCGCCGCAGCACGGGGACGCTTTCACGGATTTATCCATTCTTTTCCCCGAAGACCTGGATGCTTGCGATGGACTCCGCCGCCACCGAAGCGATCGGGAACCGGCTCTCCCGAACGACACGGACGTTCCGGAATCCCGCCGCCTCCAGGAAGCGGAGGTACTCCTCTTTCCGGACGGCCCCCGCGACGCACCCGGCGTAGGCCGCCAGGGACCCGGCGATCGCCTCCGGAAGTTCCCCGGTACGTACGATGTCGGAGATCATCACCCTCCCGCCCGGCTTGAGGACCCGGTACGCCTCCGTGAAAACCTTCCCCTTGTTCGTGGAAAGGTTGATGACGCAGTTGGAAAGGACAACGTCCACGGAGTGGTCGGCCGCCGGCAGGTTCTCGATCTCCCCGAGACGGAACTCGACGTTGCCGTACCCCGCTTTCCCGGCGTTCTCCCGGGCCTTCTCGATCATGTCCGGGGTCATGTCGACGCCGATCACCTTTCCCTCCGGGCCGACCGCGCGGGCCGCGAGGAAACAATCGAATCCCGCCCCCGATCCCAGATCCAGGACAACCTCCCCCTTCCGCAGGGATGCAAGGGCGACGGGGTTGCCGCACCCAAGGCCGAGATCGGCCCCCGGGGGAACCGCCTCGATCTCCTCCGCGGAGTAACCGATCTTCCCGCTGTCCGACTCCGCCGCCCCGCCGCAACCGCAGGATGTCGCCGGGCCGCAGCAGGAAGTTCCCTGCCGGGCGATGCCGGCATACCGTTCCCGAACGTACTTCCGGATCGTGTTCCCGTCCATTTCCTCGTCCTCCCCTACCCCCTCGGGAGCAGGTCCCCCATCAGGGGACCGAGCACTCCCTTGACCATCGTGCTCAGCTCCTCCACCCGGATCAGCGAGAGGCAGCACACCTTCCCCTCTTTTTCCCAACCGATCACCGCCAGCTTGTCCCCCCCACGGATCCCCGCCTTGTCCCGGAGATCCTTGGGGAGGACCATCTGTCCCCGGTCGTCCACGGTCACCAGCGATTCCACCCTGCAGCCGCCGAACGCCGGCGTCGCGCAGCACGACCCGCCCTTTCCCTTCCCCTTCATGTCCGTTTCCCCTTTCCTGTACTGATCATATTATACACATTTTACTGAATAATCAGCCATTGCTGATATATTCGCAAATCGGTTGCACGATGGTCAAGGGGATATTGTGGAAGGGATGATCGCGGCACAGGGTATTCGGTGCGAACTTCGATCCGACGGGGGGCCGGTTCTCCCTACTTCTTGACCTCGCCCCTCGCCTGAGGTCCCTCGACCGCGACGTTCAGGGCCCGGACCAGCCCGTCGACGTCGACGCCGTCCCTGCGGGCCGTCACCTCGATCGGCGCCCCGCCGCCGCAGCAGGAGTCCACCCGGTAGTCGTTGAAGATCTTGATCGTCACGGGGTATCTCCTGATGACCTCGTTGATGACCATGTCGCCGGTGATCGTCGCCATCGCGCGCCTCTCCTTTCCGGTGAACTCCCTTCCTATGGACGCGGAGCGATGACCGCGAGCATCACGGTTCGCTCCGCCGCCTTCAGCCCATGCGGCTCGTTCGGCTCCGTGACTGCGAACGCGCCCGGGTACGCCGGCTCCTCCCCCTTTCCCGTCAGGAAAACCCCTTTCCCCTGGAGGACGTGCATCAGGACACGGACGGGGACGGTGTGCGGCGGGACTTCCTGCCCCGCCTCGAGGCCGAAGACGACGACCCGCATCTCCGGCGCGTCGTGCAGCAGGCGGGTGACCGGCCGGTCCGGAGAGAACTGTACTTCCTTCAGGGCATCGTGCATGGCGGTTGCCTCCTTCTTATGGAAAGGATCGGTGTCACCGGATCGTCCACCAAAGGTTGACCACCCCGAGGACGATCCCCGCGAACTGCGCCGCGCCGCCCGCCCACAGGAGCGGGGCGGCGAACTCGTGCGTGAACCCGATCGCCATGGCGGCGGTCGCCGGGGCGGCCAGCCAGAAATGGGCGGCGGCCCACCCCTCGCTGTGGAGGGGCTTCCCGGCGAACCGCGGGAGGATGTGGTAGGCGATCCCGAAGATGACCATCATCACAAACCCCGCCAGGACGATGTGCGCGTGCGCCAGTCCCCATCGCGCCCCCGGATGGGAAGCGTAAAGGGCGTCCCGCGTGACCGGCAGGGAGAGGAGCACCCCCAGGAATCCCCCCAGGAGGAGGTACGCCATTCCCGCCTTCAGGAACCGGATCGTCGTCGTGTTCATGGTCCCCCTCCCCTCGCCGGTCGCGGCGCCGTACCATGTTCCCTTACGCCAATGTATCATTCCCGGCCGGGCGGGGATTGACGCCGGTCAAGGAAGGGTCGACGGCAATGGAGGAGAGTGAACCCCGTGGAACCCACGTTACAGGAGGTTTGGCGATGAGCGATCCCGTGTTCGCGCGGCCGAAGAAGGACGTCGAGTTCGATCCCGGACGGTTCCTGCCCCGTCCCCTGTTCGAGAGCCCCGAGATGAAGGTCGTGCGGGCCACGTTCCGCGCGGGGCAGTTCATCCCCGTCCACACTCCCGACGTGCACGTCGCTCTCTACATCGTCTCCGGGGAAGGGGAGGTGGTCGCGGGGAAGGAGCGGCGCAAGGTCGCGGAAGGGGATCTCGTGGTCGTCCCGAGGAAGGTCCGCCGGGGCGTCAAGGCGAAGACGGACATGATCGTGCTGCACGTCGTGTCGCCGTCCCCGACGCAGGCCGACCACGGTGACATGGCGGATCGGATCGCCCGCGGAGAGTTCGAGCTCCCCGCCTGACCCGGGCGGGAAGAGTCGCGTCCTCCACCCGCCGGGAATCCGATGGTCGAGGTGAGCAGGGCATGGCTGTGCACCGCACCCTCTTTGCGGGATCACCGCATCGGAAGGAATCGATGATTTCTTCAATGGCGCCGAAGGGGGACTCGAACCTCCCCGGTCTGCACATGGACTGAACTCTCCGGCCTAAATTACCGATAAAGGATGCGTGATGTAATTGAAATTCGAATTCCCCGGGGGGAAAAGAATGCTCCAGGAACCTACCGTAATGTTGGACAATCTCGTTCTTTCCCTTTCGGATTCGCTGGATTTGATCCACCCCAGCGCGGCAGACCATCAGCAGCGCGTCGCCTATATCGCCCTGCGCATCGCAAAGGCCATGGGACATCATCCTGCTCAACAGGCCGATCTGATGTACGCATCGGTCCTCCACGACATCGGTCTGCTGTCGGTCGAGGAGAAGATCCAGTCGATGACCATGGAAAGCAAAGACGAGGGACGGCACGCGGAGATCGGATGCGATCTTCTTCGAAGATTCTCCTCCTTCGTCAAGGCATCGCAAATCGTGCGTATACACCATCGGTCGTGGTCCGATGAGCCAAGGCAGCCTGAAACAGACGACATCGTCAGGGTCCTCGCCAACATGCTCTCCCTCGCCGACCATGTAGACAGGGCTGTGAACAGAGGGACGGGGATTCTCGTGCAGGCCAAAGCGGTCGTTGAAGGGGTATCGCAATCGGCCGGAAAGGAATTTTCCCCCGGGATCGTCCAGTGTTTCCGCGAGCTCGCCGCAGAAGAGTCGTTCTGGCTCGATTTCGCCTCCCCCAGGATCTACTCCGTGCTTTCCGGTATGGTTCAATGGCCTCGTGTGGAACTTGATCTCCACGCTATGGAGGAGATCGCGAAGATCTTCTGCCGGATCGTCGATTTTCGCAGCAGGTTCACATCCACTCACACGGCGGGCGTCGCGGCGGTAGCACGGGGACTGGCGCAGATGATGTGTTTTTCCGGAAAGGGATGCCAGCAGATGCTGGTCGCCGGCTATCTTCATGACCTTGGCAAGGTCGCCGTCCCGAACGCCATCCTCAACAAGCCCGGGAAACTCGATCCTGAGGAATTCGATATCATCCGGGCGCATACCTAT
>Ga0209641_10000139_pt1 | contig 57684 bp, 56 predicted proteins | sample RifCSP16_1_FD_184022 | JGI IMG/M metagenome (GOLD analysis project Ga0209641, IMG submission 184022) | Soil microbial communities from Rifle, Colorado - Rifle CSP2_sed 16_1 (SPAdes) (version 2) | ecosystem: Environmental > Terrestrial > Deep subsurface > Rock core/Sediment | place: Rifle... | reverse complement strand
CCTCACTACGGCGACAACGTCAAGCTCAAGGGGCCGGGCCGATACAAGCTCAAGTTTTCCATCGCGCCGCCGAGCGCCAATAAGCAGGCTCCCTTCGGCCGCCACACCGACCGCTCCACCGGCGTGCGTCCCTGGTTCAAGCCGTTCGAAGTGGAATACGAATTCACGTTCGCCGGAGTCGGCAAGAGAGGCGGGTACTGATGGCGATTGCGGCTCGTGGCCTGTCGCTTCGCAATTTCACGCTCGCGGCGGCGCTCGCCATGCCTGCGGTTTCGCAAGGTGCGGCCAACGATGCCGCCCTGCTGCAGGAGCTGAAGAAGCTCAACGAGCGCATCGAAAAGCTCGAGCAGCGCAACCGGGAACTGGAGAAGCGCCTCGAGGCGGCCGGCGCAATTGATCAGCGCATCAAAGCGCTGGAAGAAGCCAACGCGCGCATCGACCAGGCGCTCGAGTCCGAGCGCCTGAGCGAGAAGGAGCCCGAGATCACCACGCGGCTGAAGGCCGTCGAGTTCCAGACCCTGGCCATGCAGAAGCAGGCGCGCCAGATCGAGGCCCTGGAAGGCATCACCGTGAGTGCCAGCCTGACCGGCGTCGTGCAAAGCGCAGGTTCAAGCAGCACCGCGAGCGGCACGCGCGAGAGCCGAACCAACTATCGCGGCGACGTCGCCGTGAGCCTTCCCGGCGGAGAGATGGGCGACGTCGAGGGCAAGATCTTCGCGCACCTGCGTTTCGGGCAGGGCAACGGAATCGGCCTGTGGCCGACCTATACGAGCACGCCGAACACGACCGCCTTCCAGGTGCAAAGCGCCAACGCGAACCCCGACGATTCCTTCGGCATCCTCGCGCAGGCCTGGTACCAGCTCAACGTGCCTCTGCCCGTCGGCGGCTTCAAGCCCCAGTCGCGTGAGAGCGCGCGTTTCACCTTCGGCAAGATCGATCCTTTCGTGTTCTTCGACCAGAACGTCGCCGCGGACGACGAGTCGACCAAGTTCCTGAACAACGCCTTCGTCCACAATCCGCTGCTCGATTCGGGAGGCGATGTCGGCGCCGACCAATACGGCTTTGCGCCCGGCCTCGTCGGCGGCTACGTCAACGAGCGCGCGAAACCGCAGAATTGGGGCGCTTCGATCGGCGTGTTCGGATCCGGGCCCGGCGCCAATTTCTCAGGCTCCCAGTCCAGACCGTTCGTCATCGGTCAGCTCGAGACTTCGCAGCGCTTCTTCGGCGGGCTGGCCGGCAACTATCGGCTCTACGCATGGACCAACGGCCGCGCGACGGATTTCGATGGCGCCCAGGCGCGGCATTCCGGCTGGGGCCTGTCGGCCGATCAGCGCGTGGGCGACGCAACGACTCTGTTTGGCCGTTACGGGCAACAACTCTCGGGCAGAGTGCGCTTCGACCGCGCGCTCACGTTCGGCGCCGAGCTGGGCGGGAGCTACTGGGGGCGCGCGGCCGATTCCATCGGCGTCGCCGCCGGTTTCCTGCGCACCAGCGCCGCGTTTCGCAACGGCTCGAGCACGGTCGACGCCGACGGCGACGGCATCCCGGACTTCGGTTTCGCGGCCTCGGGTGCCGAGCGCATCGGCGAGCTCTACTACCGGTTCCGCGTCAACAGCCGCTTCGAGCTGACGCCAGACCTTCAGCTCATCCGCCGGCCGGGCGGCAACGGCAGCGCGCCAAACGTGACGGTCGTAGGCTTGAGGGCGAAAGTCGGGTTCTGACCGAAGCCATGGCCGATCGCCTTTGCCGCGCGCTCGTCCTGCTCGCCGCGACGGCGGTCGCCGTCGCGGTGACCGCCCAGGAGCTGCCCGCGTTCCAGATCGTCATGAAGGACGGCCGTTTTTCTCCCGAGCGGCTGGAAGTCCCGACGGGCAAGCGATTCAAGCTGGTGCTGAAGAACGAAGGCCGGGGCCCCGCCGAGTTCGAGAACCTGAGCATGCGCATAGAAAAGGTCCTCGCGCCGGGCGTCACGTCTTTCGTGGTGCTGCCGGCGCTCAAACCGGGCGAGTACCGTTTCAGCGACGAATTTCGCCCGGACAGCGGCGGACTCACGCTGGTCGCAAAGTGACCGGTTCATGGCCGAATCGATAGCCGTTCTCGTCGGGTCGCCGCCCCGGCCCGCGCTGGCGCGATTGGGCGAGGCCATGCGGCGGCACCGCCGGGTCATCGTCGCGATCCAATGGGCGGTGGTCGCGGTCTACCTGATCCTCTTGACGCTGCCCGCGTTCATGCGCTTGCCGGCCAGCAGCGCAAGCATCCTGTCCAATCTCACGCTGTTCGCCCAGTTCGCGTTCTGGGGCATCTGGTGGCCGTTCGTGATTCTGAGCGTGATGCTCCTGGGCCGTCTCTGGTGCGGTGTCCTGTGCCCGGAAGGCACGCTCTGCGAATGGGCCAGCCGCCACGGCCTGGGGAAATCCATTCCGCGCTGGATACGATGGAGCGGCTGGCCGTTCCTCGCGTTCCTTACCACGACGGTGTACGGGCAGCTCGTGAGCGTCTACGAGTACCCCAAGGCATGGCTCGTCGTGCTGGGCGGCTCCACCGTGGCAGCCGTCGCCGTCGGGCTCGTCTATGGCAAGGGCAAGCGCGTCTGGTGCCGCCACCTCTGCCCGGTGAGCGGCGTGTTCGGATTGCTCGCGAAAGTTGCGCCGGTGCATTTCCGCACCAATGAAGAGGCGTGGAGGAACTTCGCAGGCCGCGCCGGCAGAATTGATTGCGCTCCGCTCGTGGACATGCGCCACCTGCATAGCGCATCGCAATGCCATGTGTGCGGCCGCTGCAGCGGCTATCGCGACGCGATCGAGCTCGCCGTGCGCTCGCCGAACAGCGAGATCCTGTCGGCTGCGCCGCAACACGTCGCGGGGGCGCCCGCGGCGCTGCTCGTTTTCGGCTTGCTCGGCGTCGCCCTCGGCGCCTTTCAGTGGACGATCAGCCCCTGGTTCGTAACCATCAAACAGGCCGCCGCCGAGTGGCTGGTCGAGCGCGACTCGTTCTGGCTGCTGCGGGACAACGCGCCCTGGTGGATCCTCACCCATTATCCCGAGGCGAGCGACGTCTTCAGCTGGCTCGACGGTCTGGCCATCGTCGCCTATATCCTCGGCACGGCCATGGTTGTCGGCACGCTGATTCTGGGTGCGCTGCTCGCTGCGCAGCTGCTCGCGGGCCGCGAGCGCTACGACTGGAAATCGCTGGCGATGACGCTGATTCCGCTTGCCGGCATCAGCGTCTTTCTGGGCCTGTCGATGCTCACGCTCACCCAGCTGCGCGCCGAAGGCGTGGTCTTCCCCTGGGTGGGGGGAGCACGCGCTGCGTTGCTCGTCCTGGGCCTGGGATGGTCGGGCTGGCTGGGCGCGCGCGTGATTTTCGCGAGCGCGGCGATGCGCTGGCGCAGGCTCGCGGCGTTCACGGCCTACGCGGTGCCGCTCTCGCTGGTCGGCTATTCCTGGTACCTGGCGTTCTACGTCTGGTAGCCCTCGCGCGCCGGACCCGGCCTAGGGCGCCGGACCGTCCCGGCCGTCGAGCCGGCGCGTTTCGCGCTCGACGCGGTATTCGCCCTCGATCACCGTCCCTTCGCGCTTTCCCGCTTCGCGCCGAATCTGGCGCGTGCGCCACCAGATCCATCCACCGATCATAAGCGCCAGGACGGCGGCCAGCGCCAGGATCACCGAGGCGAAGATGAACGCCGCGATGAACAGGGCGATGCCGACGACGACGCCGGCCAACCGCTGGAGAACGATCATCGAGCTTCGAGAAGCGGCGCGACGCCTTGGTTCCCGCGACCCGCCTCAGGCCTTGGCGGCCCCCGCCTGCCCCGCCCGCGTCCTGTCGAGCACCGTCATGGCGGTGGCGACGAAGCCGGCGACATCGCCCGCGCTGGTCGGGATGATGAGCGTATTGGAGGCCTTGGCGAGGTTGGCGAACGCCTCCACGTACTGCGTCGCGACCTTGAGGTTGGCCGCGTCCATGCCGCCCTTGTCGGCGATCGCCTCCGCGACAGCGCGCACGCCGGCGGCGTTCGCCTGGGCGATGACGCGGATCGCGGTCGCATCGCCTTCCGCCCGGTTGATCGCCGCCTGCTTGTCGCCCTCCGATTTGAGGATCGCGGCCTGGCGCTCGCCGTCGGCGATGTTGATCTCCTGCTGGCGCTCGCCCTCGGACTTGGCGATGAGGGCCCGCTTCTCGCGCTCGGCGGTGATCTGCGCCTGCATCGCGCGCAGGATGGTCTCGGGCGGTGTCAGGCTCTTGATCTCGTAGCGCAGCACCTTGATGCCCCAGTTGCGCCCCGCCTCATCGAGCGCAGCGACGATGTGGCGGTTGATGTCCTCGCGCGACTCGAAGGTCTTGTCGAGCTCCATCTTGCCGATCACGCTCCGGAGCGTGGTCTGCGCGAGCTGCGTGATCGCCGCGACGTAATTCGCCGAGCCGTAGGAGGCGAGCCGCGGATCGGTCACCTGGTAGTACTGGACGCCGTCCACCGCCAGCTGGGTGTTGTCCCTGGTGATGCACACCTGCTCGGGCACGTCGAGCGGCACTTCCTTGAGCGAGTGGATGTAGGCGACACGGTCGAGGAACGGAATGATGAGGTTCAGGCCCGGCTCGAGCACGGCGTGGAAGCGCCCGAGGCGCTCGACCACGTAGGCGCTCTGCTGCGGCACGATACGCACGCCCTCGATCAGGAACGCGACCACCACCGCGATGAAGAACACCCACACGGCGTACTGCCGCGTGTCCGGAATGAAGGCGGCGATGGCCGTCAGGACGACCGCGACGATGAGCTTGCCGAACATCGGTAACCTCCGTGGGCTCGGAAACTGCACGGCAGGCCGGGACTCAGCCGGGGCGCCGCGCGGTGACTTTGAGGGTATTGCCATCGGTGGCGAGAATGTAGACGATCGCGCCGGGCTCGGGCGCAGGTTCGCCTTCCACGCGCGCGTCCCAGGAGGCGCCGCGGTAATGCACCCGCGCCAGGCGCGCGCCCTGGTCGATCCAGCTCTCGAAATTCGCCGGCTGGCCGGCGTCTATCGGCGCCATCTGCTGCTGCGCGTTCTTCGCCCGGTAGACGTGCACCGCGTACGCGCCGCCGGCGGCGACCACCGCGGCGACGATCGCCTGCACCGGGAAATCCAGGCCGAAGTACGCCGCGGCGCTGGCGCCGAACGCCGCGACGCCGAGCATGAGAAGGTAGAACGTGCCGGTGACCAGCTCGACGATCACCAGCGTCAATCCCAGGATTGCCCAGGCGAGATACGGGTCCACGGCGGCTAATTTGGCAAGGTCGGCTCGCCGAGGCGGGCGCGATCTAGGCTTTTTTCCCCGTCTCGATGCCCGCGGCGCGCGCGAGGTCCTTGTGGATGCGCGCCACTCGCTCGACCTCGCCCTTCGCCGGAAAACGCTCGTAGAAGCCTTCGTCGCGGAACTGGCGCGCCATCTCCGACCAGGGCGCAAGCCGGCTCTCCCAGCGCGCGATGCGCCCGGCCTCGGGCTCGGCGTCCTCGCGCGCGAGGTCGGCGCACACCCTCACCATCGCCTTGATGGTGACGGCCTTGGTGACCATGAACTTGTCGTTGCCCCAGCAGGCGTCGCCGAAGACGGCCTTCGCCGCCTTGAAGAAGTCGCGGATGATGCTGTAGTAGCGCGGCACCTCCTTCGAGGAGCCGCCGGCGACCTGGATCGAGCGCCAGCGGCCGCGCACCCAGCGGTGCAGCTCGTTGAAAAGCTCCGCCTGCAGCACCCACTTGTCGCGCTGGCTGCGCCCGCCGAGCCGGTTGATGCGATAGCGCAGCGGACTGTCGCCCTCGCTGTAGAGCCGCTCGACCAGCCGCGCCGCGAATTTGCGGTCCGGCGCGGCGAACGACACCCGGTCGTAGAGGTCCACCAGGTGGCTCTTGTTGATGCGCGTCGGGGTCGAGTTGATGATCACGAACATCTCGGTGGCGAAGTCCTCGCTGCGGCCGTCGAAGACGATGCACGGCACGCTGATGTTGGCGCCCTCCTCGGGGCGGTCGTGCACGTAGAAATGCAGCGCCGCCAGCCGGTGCTGTCCGTCGATGATGAAGAATCTCGACGAGGGCTCGGTGAGCTGCCCCGCCCCGCCGTCTCCCGCGCCGCGGAAATTCAGCCGCTCGGGGGTGAACAGCAGCACCGTTCCCGGGATCGGCGGCTGCGAAACGGCGGTCTCGTAGAAGTTCTTGAGCTGGCGCACCTTGGCACGGGACAGGGCGCGCTGGAACGCCAGGTCGGTGCGCTCGATCTTGGAGATGAACTGGGCGATGTCGTCGTCCTGGGCGATACGCGCCGGGGCGATCTCCTCGCCCTCGCCGTAGAAGCGGCTGATGAAGCGCACCTTCGCCAGCAGCTCCCTGGCTCGATAGCTGACGAAGTAGAAGACGCCGTCCTTTTGCCGGATCTGCGTCGCTTGCATGGACAACCCTCCCAGACCCCCGCCTCGGGGCGGCCGTGACTGGGCGAATATACCCGAGTACGGCCGTGGGCCGAAAACGCGTTCACTCCGGGCAGGCCGGGAGCACGAGGGCTTGCAGGACCTCGGCGGTGCGCCGGTTCTGCACGAAGGCGACCACCCCGGAATGCGCCGGCACCGCCTTGGGAAGAAGGGGGAGCGTACGCCGCTCGGCAAGGCGCGTGCCCGAGGAGAATCCGAACGGCCCCTGCCATTCGAGCACAACGTAGTCGTGAGCGAGGGTCCGTCCGCGGTTCTCGCCCGCATTGACCCGGCTCACCAGCTTGTTCTCGTAGGCGGCGAGGTAGAGCGCGGCGTGCTCCCGCTGCGTGGGATCGAGCAGCTCGGCGCTCGTCTCGACGTCGAAGACGCCCTTCCTGGCCGCGGCCTCGAGCCGCAGCGCGATCCGCGCCCGGGCAGGCTGCGCGTTGATTCTGGCTACCGCCTCGGCGAAGGCGCCGCTAGACCAGCGCCTGAAGTCCTGGCCCTGCAGCAGCACCTGCGGCGTGTAAATCACCGTCAGGCGCTTGAGCTGGGCGAGCTTGCGCTGGCGGTTGGAAAACTCGCGCTTGGCGTACGGATCCTTCCAGCCGAGGTAGTCCCAGTAGTCCACGTGCAGGGCGATCGGGACGACCTGGTGCGCCGCATACCCCTGGGCGGCAAGCGAAGACAGCCAGCGGTCCGCAGGCGGGCAGCTGTCGCAGCCCTCCGAGGTGTAGAGCTCGACCAGCACCGTCGTGCCCTTGCCGGATTGCGCACTGCACTGGACCGCGTGGACGGGATCGGCGAGGACCAGTGCCAGGACGGCTAGCGCGAAGCGCATGGCAGTGGGTCGAAACCGTGCACTCCGGACTTACGCCCCGGACCGGATAATGGGTGCGATTGGCCCACTCCTCGTTCTTTCTCGCCTCGCTCGGCTGGAACTACGGCCTGGGCATGACCTGGCTCGCGCTGCCGCTTTACGCCCAATCGCAAGGCCTGACCAATGCGGAGATCGGGATCCTCTTTTCCGTCCCAGTGCTCGCCCAGGTGCCGCTCAACCTCGCCGGCGGAGCCTATACCGACCGCATCGGCGGGCGGCGCATCATGCTCGGCTCCTGCTGGGCGATGGTGCTCGCCGGCGTGTGGCTCACCGTCGCCCAGGGATTCTGGATGCTGCTCGCCGGGCAGCTCCTGCTGGTCCTGTCGCGCGCGGCATTCTGGCCGGCGAACTGGGCGACCGCCAGCGAGCTGCCGGGCAATCGCGGCGTGCAGCTCGGCCGGCTCAACGCGGTCACCAATCTCGGCCAGATCGCGGGGACCGGCTCGTGCGGATTCATCCTCGCGGCGGCCGGCTACGGAGCCACGTTCTGGGTGCTCGCCGGAATCGGCCTCGCCTCGTTCCTGGTCGGGCTCGGCACCTCGGGGGTCCCGGGCAAGCCTGCGCATTCCGGACATGGAATCCTCGCCGGCTACCTGCCGTTGCTGCGCATGCGCATCATCTATTACGCGGTCCTGTGCGCCTACCTTTCGGCGCTCCCGTTCTCGCTCTCGATCTCGTTCTACCCGCTGCTGCTCGCGTACTTCGGCTACGGCGAGGAGACCTCGGGAGTGCTGGTCGCGCTGCGCGCCGTGGGAGCGGTCGCCGCCGGCCTGATCGCGGCGCGCTTCGTGCGCAGCGGGCCGCAGACGCTTTGGCCGGTGGTGTGCGGTGCCGGGGTCGCCGCCGCGATCGGTTTCCTGCCCGTCACGAACCATGCGGCGCCGATCGCCTTCTGGATGCTCCTGGTCGGCGTCGGCTCGGCCGCGATGACCCTTTACTTCCAGATCACGATTTCCGAGGCGAGCCGGCTCGAGAGCCGCGGCTCGGCGCTTGCGCTCGGCGGGCTGGGCTGGAGCGTATCGCATCTGACGACGCCGCTCGCGATGGGATTTCTTGCCGACCGCTACGGCATCGTCACCGGCTTCTACGCAGTGGGCATCTTCGCGCTCGCCTGCACCGGCGCCGTCGCGGTGTTGCGCCGCTGGGCGTTTGCGCGCGCGCCGGACGCTCCGGCCTAGTGCACCAGTTGCTCGGCCTTGAACATGGAAGGCTCGAGCGAGTGGCGCTCGAGCAGCCGGTAGAACTCGGTGCGGTTCCTGCCCGCCAGGCGCGCCGCCCTGGTGACGTTGCCCCCGGTGATCTTGAGGATCCTCACCAGGTAGTCGCGCTCGAAGGCCCGGCGCGCCTCGTCCAGCGGCGTGAGGGTGGAATCCCCCGCGTCCAGCGCCTGCCTCACCAGCGACTCCGGGATCACCTCGGTCGCCGAGAGCGCCACGGCCTGCTCCACCACGTTGAGCAACTGGCGTACGTTGCCGGGCCAGGGCGCCGACACCAGCGCCTGCATCGCCTCGGGCGCAAAGGCCAGGCGCGAGCGCCGGTAGCGCTCGGCGAGCCTCGACAGGGAATGGTTGGCCAGCAGCGGAATATCCTCGCGCCGCTCCGCGAGCGCCGGAAGGTACAACTTCACGACGTTCAGCCGGTAGTACAGGTCTTCCCGGAACTCCCCCGCGGCGATCTTCTCCTCCAGCTTCCTGTGCGTGGCCGAGATGATGCGCACGTCCACCGCGTGGGTCTCGTTGGAGCCCACCGCACGCACGCTCTTGTCCTCGATCGCCCGAAGGAGCTTGACCTGCAGCGACAGGGGCATGTCGCCCACCTCGTCCAGAAACAGCGTCCCGCCCTCGGCCGCCTGGAATAGGCCCCGGCGGTCGGCCACCGCCCCGGTGAAGGAGCCCTTCTTGTGCCCGAAGAGCTCCGATTCCAGCAGCCCCTCCGGGATCGCCCCGCAGTTGACCGCCACGAACGGGCGCTCCGAACGGGGGCTCGCCCGGTGGATCGCACGCGCGAGCAGCTCTTTGCCCGTGCCGCTCGCCCCGAAGATGCACACCCCCGCGTCGGAGGCGGCCACGCGCTGCGCCTGCGCGAGCAGGTCCTGCATCGCGGAAGACCGCGTGATGATCTCCGCTCGCCAGGCTTCGCCCTCCCCAGAGGGCCCCGGCCCCGAGAGCTTCAGCGCCTCGGCCACCGTATCGAGCAGCACCTTGGGCTCGAAGGGCTTGGTCAGAAAGGAAAACACCCCACGGCGCGTCGCCGTCACCGCCTCGGGAATCGTGCCGTGCGCCGTCAGGATCACCACCGGCAGCGACGGCGCCTCGCGGTGGATCGCATCGAACAGCGCCATCCCGTCGATGCCCTGCATGCGCAGGTCCGTCACCACCACCTGCGGGCGCGACACGGCGAGCGCCGCCAGCGCCTGCTCGCCCGAGGCCACCGCCGTCACCGCGTACCCCGCCGCCCCCAGCCGCATCGCAATCAGCTGCAGCAGGTCCTTGTCGTCGTCGACAAGCAGAACTCTAGACTTGGCTTGAGCCATCACGTCACCTCTTGTTCCTGCGCAATCGTTCCTCCCGCTCGAGAATGCCGCGCTCGATCGATCTCAGTGCCTCGAGCTGCTGGCGCAATGCCTTTTCACGTTCGTCTCCGGCGCGTTCGGCGCGTTCGCGCTCCCGCTCGACGCGCTCCCGGTCCTTCGCCACGCGCTCGAGGTCGCGCGCCAGGCGCTGCCGCTCGGCGATCTGCGCCCCGAGCAGAGCTGCGAAGCGGCCGATGGCGGGCGATGGCGTCGACGCAAGCGGCGCGAGCATCTCGGCGGCGCGCGCGTCGTCTCGCAAAGGCGCCGGCAGTGTCGCGAGCAGGGTGGCGAGCCTCAGCCGATTGACCGCTCCCGGCTCGCGCGCGAGCGCCTCCTGCGCGTCGGCGAGCACGCGGCGCTGCTGCGCCGCCGACACGCGCGACGCGTCGACCGCCTCGGAGACGACGCTGCCAACCGCCAACGTCTCGTCCGCGCCCGGCTGCAAAGCCGCGCACCCGGCCAGCATCGTCAATGCGATTGCCGCCAGATTTCTCATGCCGCCTCCGCAAGCGTGCGCGCGGCCTTGCGCGGCAGCGTCACGCGAAAATGCCCTCCGCCGCCCGCCACCACGCCGATGCGGCCGCCGTGCGCCTCCGCGTACTCGCGCGCAATCGCCAGCCCGAGCCCGGTCCCCTCGACGCGGCCGCTCGACTTGGCGCGGCCGCGGAAAAACGAGTCGAAGATCGACTCGTGCTCCTCGGGCGGCACGCCCGGCCCGGAGTCGATTACCTCCACGACCGCCTCGCCGTCGGAGCCGCGCACGCGCACCGTGATGGTGCCATCTACCGGCGTGAACTTGATCGCGTTGCCGAGCAGGTTGTCGACGATCGAGCGCAGCTTTTCGCGGTCCGCCTCGACCGCGACCGGCTTCAGGTCGAGCGCCACGCGCTGACCTTTCGCCTGTGCCGCGAGCTCGTGGCCGCGCGCCGCCTCGCGCACCAGCGCGTCCAGCGCGATCGGGCGCACCACGAGCGAGGCGGCCGCGTGCAGCGCGCGCTGGTAGTCGAGCAGGTCTTCGATCAGCCGCTGGAGCTTCACGCTGTTGTCGCGCATGATCGAGACCACCTGGCGTTGCGGCGGGGCGAGCGGCCCGCCGACCTGGTCGTTGAGGAGCTCGGCGCCTTCGCGCAGCGCCGTGAGCGGCGTCTTCAGCTCGTGCGACAAGTGACGCAGGAAACGGTTCTTCGCGGCCTCGAGCTCGGTGAGCCGCCGGCGCAGCCAGTCGAGGCGCTCGCCCAGCACCTGCAGATCCTCGGGCCCGCGCACGCGGATCGGCTGCGCGAAATCGGCGTTGCCGAGCTGCCGGATCGAGGCGTCCAGCTCGGCGATCGGCCGCGCGATGTAGCGCGTCAGCGCGAGCGCGATGGCGAGCGCGAGCGCCGTGCTGAACAGCACCAGCAGGACCAGCTGGCGCTGCATCGACTCGGCGCGCGCGCGCAGCCGCTCGACCTCGCGGTCGGCGACGAGATAGCTGACCGCAAGCACCTCGTACGCGTTCTCGGCCAGCTCGCCGGCGAGACTGCCCACCGCGCGCGCATCGAGCTTCGTCCGCGGGGCAGCGGTGAGCAATCGGTAAAGCGCGCGCTCCTGCTCGATCGTGCGCGTGAGCGCAGCAAGCTGCGCCTGGTCGAGCGGCAGGCGCGACAGGTCGCCCGATACCAGCTCGAAGCTGCGATGCACGCGCGCGTAGTCCGCGGCGAGCTCGGCGTCGGCCAGCACGGCGAGCTGATTCGCCAGGCGCTCGACCGACGCGATGCGATTCACCAGCGAGCGGCTGGCGCGCGCCGCCTGCGAGGCGTTGAACACGGCGTTGCGGCTTTGCTCGGTGAGGTGCTCGGTATTCCATGCGGAATACGCGAGCGCCCCGACCAGCGGCAGCGCGACGAGCGTGAATCCCGCGAGCAGCAGGCCGAGGAAGGAGCGCGGGTACGGCAGGGTGGAGGCCGAAATGGGGCGAGGTGCCGCCATGTCCTTATAATTTCACGTAAAAACCGGTTAGGCGTAGGACGAATGTCACATCTGCCCGACACTACAGGCACGCAGCCGCCATTTATCGCCGCAACTCGACCGCGCGTCGCGCTGGTCGCGGCGATGACTACCGAGAATGTCATTGGGGTGGCGAATAGGCTCCCCTGGACCCTGTCCGCGGACCTAAAGCGATTTCGCGCGTTGACTCTGCATCATTGCGTTGTCATGGGGCGCAGGACTTATGAATCGATCGGAGTACCACTCCCCAATCGAACGAACATTGTAGTGAGCCGCGGGGGCTTTGTTGCTTCGGAATGCATTTCCGCCTCATCGCTCCTGGATGCTCTTCGGCGCTGCCCGGTCAATGAAGCGACTTTTGTGATCGGCGGGGGTGAGCTGTATTTGCAGGCAATGCCCTATGCGAGCCGGATTTATCTGACCTTGATTGAGGCTCACGAGAAGAAATTGCCGCTCTTCACCCCATTCGAGGGTGACGCGTACTTTCCTCAAATTGATCCTGGCGAGTGGGCGATTTCCAGGCTTGGCAGGCGGAATGTTGCGCGCCCGAAGGGGCGAGCTGCGCCGGTTGCATTTCGAAGTGTCTACTTTCGATTTATCGACTTCGTTCGAATTAAACAGCCGTCCGCACGGTCAGACGATACTGAGCATCAAAAGTTCGACTTAGAGTCATACGGACGAGTATCAAGACAAAGAGAGCCGATGACTACTTCTTGGACAGGTTAGAGGCTACGGCAACCCAAAAAAAGAGCGGGCCGAAGCCCGCTCTTGTCATTGAAAGTCCGTCCGATTTACCGCTTCGATTCAAACACCCGCACTTCGGGCAGCGGGAAGCCGTTGAACTGGCTCGCATACGCCGTGGTATAGGCCCCGGCGTTCTTGAGATACACGAAGTCGCCCTCCTGCAGGTCCGAGGGCAGCGGCTCGTCGCGCAGCACCACGTCCACCGAGTCGCAGGTGGGCCCCCCCACCGTCCAGGGAATGTCGGGGCCGGAGCGGTCGGTCCGGATGCGGTATTTCAGGCCCTCGGTGGTCTCGATCACGCCGCCGAACAGGCCGGCGTCCCAGTGCATCCAGCGCTTGCCGGCGCGCACCGCGGTCCCGAGCACGCGGCAGACGAAATAGCCGGCGTCGGACACCACGTAGCGGCCCGGCTCGGCGACCACTTGCACCTCCTCGGGGAAGGCCTTGAGCCCCTCGTTCACCACCGCGCCGATCACCTCGATCGACGGGATCGGCTTTACGTGCCTCACCGGGAATCCGCCGCCGATGTCGAGCATGCGGGGCTTGAGGCCGGCTTTCTGCATCGCCTCGAACAGCGCGCGCGCCTTTTCGATGGCGACGCGCCAGTTCTCCGGATTGCGGCATTGCGAGCCGACGTGGAAGGTCACCCCGGCGAGATCGGCGCCGAGCTTGGCCGCCGTGGCGACGATTTCCCGGGCATCGGAGACTCCGGCGCCGAACTTGCCCGACAACGGCCAGTCGCTGCCGATGTTGGGCGCGGCGATGCGCAGGTAGGGCTTCGCCTGCGGCGCGACCTCGTGGACGCGCCGCAGCTCGTCGACGCTGTCCACGGCGAACCATTCGACGCCGCGCGCGGCGGCGTAGGCGATCGAGTCGCGCGACTTGACCGGGTTCGAATAGAACACCTCGGAGACCGGCACGCCGAGCGTGAGAAGCAGGTCGAGCTCGGCCGTCGAGGCGATCTCGAACCCGGCGTCCTCCTGGGCGATCGCCTTCAGGATGCGCCGGTCCGGATTCGCCTTGACCGCGTAATGCAGCTTCACCCGGGGCAGCGCGGCGCGGAAGCGCGCGATCTTCTCCCGGACGATGGCGGTGTCTACGATCAGGAACGGCCGCGTGTATTTCTGGCGGGCGGCCTGGCGCACGATCTCGAAGTCGAGGCTGACCTCGGGATGCGTGTCGAAGAGCTGCTCTTGAGGCTGCGCGCTGCTCTTGGGAAACGCGTTCTGTCTGCTGCGTGCGATGCTACTAGGGCGATCCCCCATCAACGTTCTCCGGCGAACTAGGTCTCAGGAATGTCGCGGACGCAAACTTCGTACACCGGGCGGTAGTTCCCATTGCCTGTCATGATGACCTCCTTCTCCCCGCTCGAGTCGTCGACAGCAAAAAAACTTGTGGCCGATTATAGGGATGACCCCCCGCGAGTCAAGGGCTTGGAGAGGTTTTTTTGCCGCCGGCAGGCCGCCGCGCAAGCCTTGCCGGCCGGGCCCGGCCCACTAGATATGGGGCATTACTCCGGTCCGGCCACTAGATACGGGGGACTTGATGCTCACGTGTTCTGGACCACGATGTTCGGGAATTTCGAGGTCATGTCGCGCTGCGATTCGGCGATCCTGACGGCGCAGCGGCGCGCGATGCGGCGATAGATCTCGGCGGCCTTGCCGTCGGGGTCCGACACCACGGTCGGCTTGCCCGAGTCGGCCTGGCTGCGGATCGCCTCGTCGAGCGGCAGCTGGCCGAGCAGCTCGGTGCCGTAGTCGCGGCACATCTTTTCCGCGCCGCCGGAGCCGAAGATGTGGCTCTCGTGCCCGCACTTCGGGCACACGTGGAGCGACATGTTCTCCACCACGCCGAGGATCGGGATGCCGACCTTCTCGAACATCTTGAGGCCCTTCCTCGCGTCGATGAGCGCGATGTCCTGGGGCGTGGTGACGATCACCGCGCCGGTCACCGGCACCTTCTGGGCGAGGGTGAGCTGGATATCGCCGGTGCCGGGCGGCAGGTCCACCACCAGGAAGTCGAGCTCGCGCCAGCGCGTGTCCTTGAGCAGCTGCTCGAGCGCCTGGGTCACCATCGGCCCGCGCCACACCATGGGCGTGTCGACGTCGATCAGGAAGCCGATCGAGATCGCCTGGATGCCGTGGCCTTCCATCGGCTCGAGCGACTTGCCGTCCCTCGATTCGGGCCGCCCGGCGATGCCGAGCATCATCGGCTGCGAAGGGCCGTAGATGTCGGCGTCGAGCATGCCGACCGAGGCGCCCTCGGCCGCGAGCGCGAGCGCCAGGTTGACCGCAGTGGTGCTCTTTCCCACCCCGCCCTTGCCCGAGGCGACCGCGATGATGTTCTTGATCCCGGGAACGAGCTTGACGCCGCGCTGCACGGCGTGCGAGACGACCCTGGAGGCGACGTTTACGGCCGCGTTCGCCGCGCCCGCCTGCCTGAGCGCCTGGATCACCTGCCGGCGGATCGGCTCGAACTGGCTCTTGCCGGGGTAGCCGAGCTCGATGTCGAGCGTTACGTCGCCGCCCGAGAGCTTGATGTTCCTCGCCGAGCGCGTGGCGACGAAGTCCTTGCCGGTGTTCGGATCGACGAGCTTGCTCAGGACAGCTTGAACGTCCTTTTCACTGAGGGGCATGGTTTGAAGTGTAAGCTAAAATTCGCGCGTTCCCGAGCAGTCCGATGACCTCCCGCCGGCTTTTCGTCACCACCGCGCTGCCCTATGCCAACGGGTCGTTCCACATCGGCCACATCATGGAATACATCCAGGCCGACATCTGGGTGCGATTTCAGCGCATGCAAGGCCATGAAGTGCATTTCATCGGCGCGGACGACGCGCACGGCGCGCCGATCATGCTCAAGGCCGAAGCCGAGGGAGTCGCGCCCGAGCAACTGGTCGCGCGCATCGCCGCCGAGCGACCCAGGTACCTGAAGGGTTTTCATATCTCCTTCGACAACTGGCATTCCACGCATTCCCCGGAGAACACGGAGCTCTCGCAGGACATCTACCGCAGGCTGAAGGCGAACGGGCTCGTCTACCGGAAGACGATCGAGCAGCTCTACGACCCGGTGAAAGGGCTTTTCCTCGCCGACCGCTACATCAAGGGCGAGTGCCCGAACTGCGGGGCGAAGGACCAGTACGGCGACGCCTGCGAGAACTGCAGCTCGGTGTATTCGGCCGCCGATCTCAAGAACCCGTACTCGACGCTCTCCGGCGCCACGCCGGTCCTGAAGTCCTCGGAGCATCACTTCTTCCGCCTGTCCGACCCGAAATGCAAGGCATTCCTGAAGCAGTGGCTCGAGACGCCGGGCAGGCTCCAGACCCAGGTCGTCAACAAGGCGAAGGAATGGCTCGAAGGCGAGGGCGACAAGGCGCTCGCCGACTGGGACATCTCGCGCGATCCGCCTTACTTCGGGATCCGGATCCCGGACATCGCCGAGGAGAAGTACCTGTACGTCTGGCTCGACGCGCCGATCGGCTACCTCGCGAGCCTGAAGGATTACTGCAGGAAGAAAAAGCTCGACTTCGAGAAATTTCTCTCGGATCCGAAGCTCGAGCAGATCCACTTCATCGGCAAGGACATCATCTACTTCCACACCCTGTTCTGGCCGGCGATGCTGGAGTTCGCGGGCAAGCCCTACAAGGTGCCCGACAACGTGTACGTGCACGGCTTCATCGGGATCTCGGGCGAGAAGATGTCCAAGTCGCGCGGTACGGGGCTGGATCCGCTGCGCTATCTCGAGCTCGGGATGAATCCGGAGTGGCTGCGCTACTACATCGCGGCGAAGCTGAACGCCAATGTGGAGGACCTTGACTTCAATCCCGACGACTTCATCGCAAGGGTGAACAGCGATTTGGTCGGGAAGTACATCAACATTGCCAGTCGTTGCGCGAGCTTCCTGACCCGTAAGTTCGACGGTCGGCTCGAGCTACCGCCCGCGACATTCGACTTCGGGGCTCGACTATTTGGTCTTCGGAAGGATTCTCTTCTCGCCGAGTTTCAGGATCGAGCTGCCGCAATTGCGGAGGGCTACGAGTCGCGAGAATTCGGGCGGGCCATCCGGGACATCATGACCCTCGCGGATTACGCAAATCAGTTTGTAGACAACCGGAAGCCCTGGGAACTCGCCAAGGACGAAAAGAACGATCAGCAGCTTCTTCACGTCTGCTCGGTTGGAATCAACCTGTTCCGACTTCTCACGATCTACTTGAAGCCGATCCTTCCAGATCTAGCCGCAGAAGCAGAGAAGTTTCTGGGTATACCGGCTCTTCAATGGAGTGACGCAAAATCCCTTCTGGGTTCCGATCACAGGATTCGCCCGTATCGGCACCTGATGACGCGCGTCGAGGAGAAGCAGCTCGACGCGCTGTTCGAGCCGCCCGCCGAGCCGCAGGCGACGCGCTCTCCGCAGACGCACGCCGAACACCAGCAGCACTCCGCCAAGGAGCACGCCATGACCGAACAGATCTCGATCGAGGACTTCAACAAGCTCGACCTGCGCATCGCCAAGATCGTCGAGGCCGAGCACGTGGACGGCGCGGACAAGCTGCTCAAGCTCACGCTCGACCTCGGCGGCGAGACGCGCACCGTGTTCGCCGGGATCAAGCAGGTGTACGCGGCCGAGAGCCTGAAAGGACGCCACGCGGTCGTGGTCGCGAACCTCGCGCCGCGCAAGATGCGCTTCGGAGTCTCCGAGGGCATGGTGCTCGCCGCCTCCGGCGACGGCCCGGGCATATTCCTCATTTCTCCGGACGCCGGGGCGCAGCCGGGCATGCGCGTGAAGTGAACCGGACGCCGCGCCGCGTCCCCTAGCGCTTCGCCCTCCTGGAAGCCCTGGAGACTTCTTCGCCCGGCACCCAGGGCTTGCCGAGGCGCCGCTCGATGTATTCGCGCATGAGCCTTCTCACCACCTGCGAGGGGGTCTGGTCCTCCTCCGCGCAAAGCCTTTCGAAGACGGCTTTCTTTCTCGGGTCGACGAGCAGGGTGAGGCGGGCAGTGCGTTCTTCCATGGTCATGGCGAGTGGGCCGCGTCGAAGATCGTCGCGTTAGTAGCGAATGTGCGTCGGATGATAATATAATTCGCAGCTCGATGGACAGCCCCAGTCTGCTCGCCGCGTCGCTTGCCGCGTCCATCGCGTGGCTCGCGATCGGCCTGCTGGGGTTGATTCCCGCGCGCGAATCCGCGCTCGCCCGCCGCGTGTTGTTTCCGCTCGGCGCCTTGGCGGGCCTCGCCCTCGCAGCGTTCGGCGCCCAGGCGGCATGGCTGCCCTCCGCGAGCCTGGTGCTGCCGCTGGGACTGCCCGACCTGCCGTTTCACCTCCGGCTCGACCCGCTCGCCGGATTCTTCCTGCTGCTCCTCGGCTCGGTGTCGGCCGGCGTGTCGGTGTACGCGGCCGGCTACTTCCGCTCGGAGAGCGCCGGCCGCCTCGGGCTGATCTGCCTGCAGTACCACGTGTTCCTCGCGAGCATGGCCTTCGTCATCCTCGCCGACGACGCGTACCTGTTCATGGTGGCCTGGGAGACGATGGCGCTGTCGTCCTACTTCCTGGTCACCACCGATCACCGGCTGCCGGCGATCCGCAGCGCCGGATTCCTGTACCTCATGATCGCGCACCTCGGCGCGCTCGCCATCCTGCTCGCCTTCGGCGTGATGCACGGGGGCGAGGGCGACTACAGCTTCGACGCCCTGCGCGCGGCGAACCTGAGCCCCTTCTGGGCGACGGTCGCGTTCCTGCTCGCCTTCTTCGGCTTCGGCGCCAAGGCCGGCATGATCCCGCTGCACGCCTGGCTGCCGGAGGCGCACCCGGCCGCGCCCTCGCCGGTGTCGGCGCTGATGAGCGGCGTGATGATCAAGACCGCGATCTACGGCATGGTGCGCGTCACCTACGACCTGATCGGCGGCGTGCGCTGGGAGTGGGGCATGCTGGTCCTGGTCGTCGGCGCCGGGACCACGCTGTTCGGCGTGCTGTACGCGCTGGTGCAGCACGATCTGAAGCGTTTGCTTGCATATCATTCGGTGGAGAACATCGGCATCATCCTGCTCGGCCTCGGCATGTCGATGGTGTTCTTCGGCTTCGGGCACCCCGCCGCCGGGGCGCTCGGGCTGATCGCGGCGCTCTACCACACGTTCAACCACGCGGTCTTCAAGGGGCTGCTGTTCCTCGGCGCGGGCTCGATCCTGCACTCGACCGGTATCCGGGACCTCAATGCGATGGGCGGGCTGATCCGCAAGATGCCGATCGTCGCGTTCTATTTCCTGGTCGGCGCGCTCGCCATCTCGGCGCTGCCGCCCTTGAACGGCTTCGTCTCCGAGTGGCTCATGTTTCAGACCGCCCTCCAGGCGCCGCTGCTCGAAAACGGGGTGGTGCGAAGCCTGATCCCGCTGTTCGCCGCGACGCTCGCGCTCGCCGGCGCGCTCACGGCGATGTGCTTCGTCAAGGTCTACGGCATCGCGTTCCTGGGGCAGCCGCGCGAGCGCCATGGCGCGCCTCCTGCCGCTGCGGAGCACGCAGGGACGGACGCCGGCCCGATGGAGCGCCTCGGGCTCGCCTGGCTCGCCGCCGGATGCTTCGTGCTGGGGCTGTTCCCGGCGAGCATGCTGCTCACGCTGAACCGCGTCGGCGCCTCGCTCACCGGAAGCGGGCTGAGCGACGAGGCTCTCGAGTCGAGCTGGTTGTGGCTGGTACCGACCGAGCCCGCGAAAGCGAGCTACAGCCCGATCATCTTCCTGCTGGTGGTCGTCGCGGTGGTGCTCATCACCATTCGCCTGGTGCGGCTCGTGTACCACGGGCGCGTGCGGGTCGCAGATCCGTGGGATTGCGGCTTTCCCGAGCAGACGACGCGCATGCAGGACACCGCGGACGCCTTCGGCCAGGCGATCGGCAGGGTGTTCGGGCCGATCTACCTCACCAAACGGCACCTGCCCGCCGCCGAGGACGCCGCTCCGAAGTACTCGCTTCGCATCGAGGACCGGCATTGGCACTGGGTCTATCTTCCGGTCGCTCGACTGACGGAATTCCTGTCCGAGAAAGTGGCGTGGCTGCAGCGCGGGAGAATCAGCACCTACCTGCTCTACAGCTTCCTCACGCTGATCGGGCTGCTGGTGTTCGTGCGCTGAGGACGACATGGACCAGGCACCCGGAATCGCGCTGCAGCTCCTCCAGTCGATCCTGGTGGTGTCGGCCGCGCCGCTCGTGCTCGGCTGGGTGAACATGTGCCGCGCCTGGCTGCAGAACCGCTCGGCGCCGAGCATCCGGCTTCCCTACTACACGCTGGTGAAGCTCTTCCACAAGGACGCGGTGATCGCGAGCACGACTTCGCCGATCTTCCGCGTGACACCGTACGTGCTGTTCGGCTGCATGTGGCTCGCCGCGGGCATCGTGCCGGTGCTCGCCACCGACCTGCCGTTCGCGCCCGCCGCCGACATCATCGCGCTCGTCGGCCTGTTCGCCACGGCGCGCGTGTTCGCGGCGCTCGCCGCGATGGACACCGGGACGTCTTTCGGCGGCCTGGGCGCGCGGCGCGAAATGCTGGTCGGCTTCCTCGCCGAGCCGGCAATGCTGATGACATTGTTCACTGCGGCGTTCATCTCCGGCTCGACGCAGCTCACCACCATCGTCGAGTCGCTCGCCCATCGCGAGTTCGCGATCTACCCGAGCCTCGCGTTCGCGGCGGTCGCGTTCCTGATGGTGCTGCTCGCCGAGAACGCGCGCATCCCGGTCGACAACCCGGCGACGCACCTCGAGCTCACCATGCTCCACGAGGCGATGATCCTCGAGTACTCGGCGCGGCACCTCGCGCTCGTCGAGTGGGCGGCGGCGATCAAGCTCGTCGTGTACATGACGATCGGCTTCGCGCTGTTCGCGCCGTGGGGCATCGCCGAGGCGGGCGACTGGGGAGCGATGCCGCTCGCGCTCGCCGCGCTCGCCGGCAAGCTCGCGCTCGCCGGAGCCGGGCTGGCGCTCATCGAGACGTTTCTCGCCAAGATGCGCCTGTTCCTCGTCTCCGAGTTCCTCTCTGGCGCGTTCCTGCTCGCGGTGCTCGGCATGCTGACCCATTTCCTGGTGCGCGGCTGACCGTGAGCGAGCCGCTCAGCAGCCAGTTCGTCAACCTGCTCGCGGCGCTGCTGCTGCTGCTCGCGTTCGCCATGCTGTCGCAGCGGCGCGTGCTCACGCTCATCAAGCTGCTCGCCTGGCAGGGCGCCGCGCTCGCCGCCTCCACGGCGATTGTCGCGTACGCCACCGGGCAGATGCACCTGTACTTCTCGGCGGGCCTCACCCTGGTGTTGAAGGTCATTCTGATCCCGTGGGTGCTGCACCGCCTGATCGACCGTCTGTACATCCGCTGGGACGTCGAGACGCTGATCAACATCCCGACCACCATGCTGACCGGGATCGGCCTCGCCATCTTCGCCTTCTCGCTCGCCACTCCGATCTCGCAGATGGCGAGCACCATCACGCGCTCGACCCTCGGCATCGCGCTTGCGACCGTATTGCTCTCGTTCCTGATGATGATCGTGCGCCGCAAGGCGGTGCCGCAGGTGATCGGCTTCCTCGCCATGGAGAACGGCCTGTTCTTCGCGGCGACCAGCGCGACCTACGGCATGCCGCTGGTGGTCGAGCTGGGCGTCGCGCTCGACGTGCTGGTGGGCACCTTCATCTTCGGCATCTTCTTCTTCCATATCCGCGAGCAGTTCGACAGCCTCGACATCCGGCACATGGAAAAGCTGAGGGAAGACTGATGGAGATCGCGCTCGTCCTGGGAGTGCCGCTCGCCGGAGCGCTCCTGCTCGCCCTGTTCGGCCACCGGCGCTGGGCGCCGGAGGCGAACGCGGTCATGAGCCTGGGGACGCTCGTCGCCGCCGCACTGCTGACCGCGCGCGTCATCGCCGACGGGCCGTTCGCCGCGTTCGACGAGCAGTTCTTCGTCGATCCGTTCAACGTTTTCCTGGTCGCGCTGACTGCGTTCGTCGCCTTCACGACCACGCTGTTTTCGCGCCCCTACATGCGCACCGAGGAGCACCACAAGCGCCTCAACAGCGCGCGCCTGCGCCTCTACCACAGCATGTACCAGCTGTTCACGTTCACCATGCTGCTGACGCTGCTCTCGAACAACGTCGGCATGCTGTGGGTGGCGATGGAAGGCGCGACGCTGACGACCGTGCTGCTGGTGTCGCTTTACCGCACGCCGGCGAGCCTGGAGGCGGCGTGGAAGTACTTCATTCTGTGCTCGGTGGGGATCGCGCAGGCGCTGTTCGGCACCATCCTGCTGTATTTCGCGGCCGAGAAAGTGCTCGGCGCGGGCGGCAACGCGCTGCTGTGGACGCACCTGTACCAGGTGCGCAGCGACCTCGAGCCCACGGTGCTATCGCTCGCGTTCGTGTTCATGCTGGTGGGCTACGGCACCAAGGTGGGGCTCGCTCCGCTTCACAACTGGCTCCCCGACGCGCACGCCGAAGGCCCCACGCCGATTTCGGCGGTGCTTTCGGGACTGCTCCTCAATGTCGCGCTCTACGCGGTGGTGCGCAGCAAGGTGCTGGTGGACGGGGCGCTCGAGCGCAATTTCTCCGGCGGCCTCATGATGGGATTCGGCCTGCTGTCGGTGGTGGTCGCGGCGTTCTTCCTGTCGCGCCAGAAGGACATCAAGCGCATGTTCGCCTACTCGTCCATCGAGCACATGGGGATCATGACGTTCGCCTTCGGCATGGGGGGGCCGGTGGCGGCGTTCGCGGGGCTGCTGCACATGACTGTGCACTCGCTCACCAAGTCGGCGATCTTCTTCACCGTCGGCCACGCCTCGCAGGCCTGCGGCACGCAGGACATGGGCGCGATCCGCGGGCTGATCCAGCAGAGCCCGACCATCGGCTGGGGTCTCGCGCTCGGCAGCCTCGCGATCCTCGGCATGCCGCCGTTCGGCGTGTTCACGAGCGAGTTCATGGTGCTCACCACCGCCATGCGCGAGCATCCGTGGGCGACGCCGTTCCTGCTGGTCGCGCTCGGCGTCGCGTTCGCGGCGATCTTCGGCAAGGTGCAGCCGATGGTGTTCGGCGAGACCACCGCGCAGCGCCTGCCGCATCCGCCGGCGCTCGTCCCGGTGTTCGTGCACCTCGCCATCGTGCTGATGCTGGGTCTTTACATCCCGCCCTATCTGGTCGACTGGTATCGCCAGGCGGCCGCCTTCATCGGATGACGCATCCTTTCGCCGATCTGGGCGTCGAGGCCGCGCGGCTGCCGGGGCGGCTTGCCGCCTGGCACGCGCCGGTCGCGCCCGGAGCGCTGCGCGCAGCCGCCGAGAAGGCGCGCGCGCAGAAGGGACGGCTGGTGGCGCTGTGGGCGAGCGACGAGACTACGCGCGGCGCGGGTTACGCGGTGCACGTCGCGCTCGCGCTGCGCGGGGGGCTGCTGTGGCTCACCGCGGCGCTCGAGCGCGCGCACCCGCGCTATCCGGGCATCGCGGACATCTTCCCCGCGGCGAGCCGCATGCAGCGCGCCGCCTACGACCTCGTGGGCGTGCACGCCGAGGGCGGCGCCGACCACCGCAAGTGGCTGCGGCACGGCACCTGGCCGGGCGGCGCTTTTCCGCTGCGCAAGGACTTCGACGCGGCCAGCCGCTTCGATCCCGCCGCCGACCATTACCCGTTCGTGCGCGTCGAAGGCGAGGGCGTGCACGAGATCCCCGTAGGCCCGGTGCACGCCGGCACCATCGAGCCCGGGCATTTCCGCTTCTCGATCGTCGGCGAGGAGATCCTGCGGCTCGAGGAGCGCCTCGGCTACAAGCACAAGGGCATCGAGAAGCGCTTCGAGCAGCTCGCGCCCGAGGAAGGGGCGCGCCTGGCCGGCCGCGTCAGCGGGGATTCCACGGTCGCCTACGCCTGGGCCTACTCGATGGCGCTCGAAGCGGCGGCAGGTGTCGAGCCGCCGCGCCGGGCGAGCACGCTGCGCGGCATCCTGCTCGAGCTCGAGCGCGTCGCGAACCACCTCGGCGACCTGGGCTACCTCGGCAACGACGTCGCGCTCGCGTTCGGTTTCTTCCAGTTCTGGCGGCTGAAGGAGAAGCTCCTGCGCCTCAATGCGGAGCTCTTCGGCCACCGCTATCTGATGGACGTGATCGTGCCCGGCGGCGTGGCGCGCGATCTCGGGCGCGAGCCCGGCGAGCGGCTGCTGCGCTCGCTCGGCGATATCGGGGCCGAGGTCGCGACGCTGCGCTCGATCTACGACGAGCACGCCGGCGCCCAGGACCGCTTCATCCTGACGGGGCAGGTGGTGCCCGAGCTCGCCGAGCGCCTGGGACTGACCGGCCTCGCCGGCCGCGCGAGCGGCCAGGCGCACGACCTGCGCGTCGACGCGCCCGTTCCGCCGTACGACGAGCTGCAGGTGAACAAGGCCGGCCACACGCGCGGCGACGTGGCGGCACGCGCTTCGGTGCGCTTCGACGAGCTGGCAGAGTCGCTGCGCTTGATCGCGGCGCTCGTCCACCGTCTGCCCGCGGGCGAGCTTCGCGTCGCGGTACCCACGCCCGTCGCGGGCGCCCGCGGCTGCGGCTGGATGGAAGGTTGGCGCGGCGACGTGTTCGTCGCGCTGGAGGCGGGCGAAGCCGGAACGCTGCACCGCGTGCACCCGCACGACCCGTCGTGGCGGAACTGGCCGCTGCTCGAGCGCGCAGTACTCGGCAGCATCGTCCCGGATTTCCCGCTCATCAACAAGTCGTTCAACCTGAGCTACAGCGGAGCCGATCTCTAGCCATGTACCAGCTGCTCCGGCAAATCGCCAGGACCGGCATCGTGACCGAGCCCGCGCCGCAGGCCGACGAGTCGCTGCGGCAGATCGAGCAGCGGCTATCGGAGGCGGTGCTGAAGCACTTCGGGCGCTCGCTCGCCATCCGCCACGTGGACGCGGGCTCCTGCAACGGCTGCGAGCTCGAGATCCACGCCGCGAACGGCCCGCATTACAACCTCGAGCGGCTCGGCGTGCGCTTCGTGGCGAGCCCGCGCCACGCCGACCTGCTGCTCGTCACCGGACCGGTGTCGCGCCACATGGAAACCGCGCTCAGGCGCACCTACGACGCCACCCCCGAGCCGAAGCTGGTCGTCGCGATAGGCGACTGCGGCTGTACCGGGGGGATTTTCGGCGAGAGCTACGCGAGCTGCGGTCGTGTCGCGAACGTGATCCCGGTCGATGTCGCGGTGCCCGGCTGCCCGCCGACGCCCGTGGCGATCATGCAGGGGATCCTCACCGCAGCGACCTCGCGTTCCTGACAGGCGCGGTCAGGGTTTGATGTAGGCGTAGCCCTCGCGCCGCTGCAGACGCGAGATTTCGGCAACGCCCGAAGGAACGAATCCGGCCTCGGGAAGAAACCGGTCGCGGCGCAGCGCGCGCTCGCGCAACGTAATCTCGCAGACCCTGAATTTCACTCCCTGCAGATCCAGGTCCTCGATTGCCGTCCGGAATTCGTTGCCTCGGGCAGTCTTGGCGCCCTTCATGAGAAAGTCCACGCCGGAAGCGTGCGCCACCACGACGATTTGCGCGTCGGGGTCGGCCTCGAGATGATTGCGGATATATTGCAGCCCGCGCGACGCCTGCTCGAGACCATCGCTGAAATGGTAGACGACCTTCACCTGCTGTTCGCCCATGCTCGCGCAACCCGCGAACAAGGCCGCAGCGGCGCATCCCGCCGCGAGCAGGGTTCTTCTCCGCGTCAGGAAGGAAAAGCGGACTACGAGCGCCCACCGCAGCTGGCGGGCATCGCGCTCACCGGATAGCCCCGGCAGCTCCAGCTCACCTTGCCGCCCTGGAGCGAAGGAGTGACCGTGATTTCGATCGCATTCTTCTCGTTCCAGCCGCGGATCGCTCCGTTCTCGGCGACCACCCACTTCAGCTCGCCCGCCTTGGCGTCATTCTTCGGCGCCACCTTGACGTTCCTGCCGGCGCCCGCGAGGTTTCCCGCCTTTTCGGCAGCCGCGCCGATCTGCTGCTTGGCCGGCTCGGTGCCGGCCACCAGCGCCTGGGCTGCTTCCTTCGCTTCCGATTCGGACAACTGGGGCAGGACGAACGCGACGACAATGAATCCGACCAGCGCCAACCCCGCTACGACCAACAAGGCGATGCGCATCAGTTCCCCCTCGCATTTTCTCCCGCCCCGTTTGCGGTCCCTCCCCTAGCCGGACGAAGCGATAAATTTCCCAGGCGAGCTTACCATGACGCAAATGGGCCGTTCGTCGGCCCGCCGCGATTCGTGACATTCTCCACATGGTGACGCGGCTATTGCGCATCAGTGGCCGCGTGCAGGGGGTCGGATTTCGCGACGCGCTTTGCTACGAGGCCGAGCGCCTGGGCGTGGTCGGCTGGGTGCGCAATCGCGCCGACGGCAGCGTGGAGGCGGTGGTGCAGGGCGAAGCCGATGCAGTCCAGACGCTCATCGCCTGGGCGCGTCGCGGACCGCCGGCCGCACGCGTCGCGGAGGTGCGCGTGGCGCCGGCAAGCGCCGAATTCGACAGGCCCTACGCGCGCTTCGAGCGCCGCCCCTCCGCCTGAAGCGATGGTCAGCCAGGAACTGCCACCATCGGTATCGGAAGACGACACCTTTAATGGTGATGTTGCGGCGCAGCAGGCCGCTCGCGAACAATCCCCCGGGCTTTGTAACGACAGGAGGATGACATGTTCGCCGCTCTCTCGCTGCCACAACCGTTCCAGGTGCGGCCATCCGGCCGGCCGGCCACAACCCTGCGCTCGGCGGACGAGTTGCGCCGGGCGATGCGCGACGCGCGTGGCACGACCGTCGCGGTCGACGCCTCGGCGCTGGACCGCGTACTGCGGTTCGACGCCGCGCGCGGCCTGGTCGAGGTGCAGGCCGCGACGCGCTGGGACGCGCTCTCCGACTACCTGCGCGCGAGCAGCGTTGATCTCTCGGGCTTCACCGCGGGAGCCGGGCTGCCCTCCACCGTCGGCGCCACCGTCGAGATCAATGCCCCCGGACCGGACGGCCGCCCCCTCGTGGCCCACGTCGACGCGCTCGCCCTGGTCACACCGGACGGCGAGCTGAGGCGCGTCAGCCGTCAATCGAATCCCGAGCTGTTCGCGCTCGCGGCGGGCGGGCAGGGAGCGTTCGGGACGCTTTACAGCGCGACGCTGCGAATCGAGGGTCTCGCCGCGGCGGCCTCCGCGCGCGATCCAGCGGCGCTGCTCGAGCTGCCGGCCGCGTGCGGTCGCATGCGGACGCTCGCGCTGCTCGTCCCGCCGCAAAGCCTCGAATGTTTCCTGGCCGATGCCCGCGCGCGCTGCCTCGAATGGCGCATTCCCATCGAGGGCGTCGAAGTACGCCGCACGCTTCCGGAGGACGAGACTCGGCTGCGATGGGCGCGCCGCGAATACGCCGCGGTCGCGCTGGCGCTCGGCGAGCCGCCCACGCTCGGCGGCTGCGTGCGCTCGACACAGCTTCGCCGCGAGCTCATCGATGCGGCGATCGAGCGCGGCGGCTCGTTTCCGGTCGCGTGCACGCCCGAGGCGACGCGCGCGCAGACCGAGGCGTGCTACCCGGAACTGAGGGCGTTCCTCGCGGAGAAGCGGCGCTGCGACCCGGCCGAGCGCCTGTCGAACCCGTGGTACCGGCACCATCGCAGTCTGCTCGGACGCGAGGCTTGCCCGGTGCGCTGGGGAGTCTAGCTGCCGTTGGCGTAGATGACCTGCACCCTGTCCGGCGCCAGCCAGGCCGAGAGCTCGTCGATAAGGCGCCCGTCGGGACGCACGCGCCAGGCGTCGCCGAGCGCCACCTCGCAGGTCGCGGCGCCGTTCTCGTAGCGCACGAGCACCTGGCATCCGGCGTCGCCCGTGGTGCGGTAGGGCATGAGCACCTCGCGCAGCCGCTTGGCGTCCCCCTGCCCGTTCACGGCGATGCGCAGGCCCGCGGCGTAGCGTCCGCGCAACGCGTCCAGGTCGAGCAGATCCTCGGCCGTGACGCGCAGGCCTCCGGAATACTCGTCGCGCTGCACCTTGCCCTGCACGACCAGGAGGGCGTCCTCCTTGAGCCGGTCGCGGTGCTTCTCGAACAACTCGCTGAACACCGAAAGCTCGAGCTGCGCGGTGCCGTCGTCGAGCATCACGACCATCATCCGCCCGCGCCGCGTCATCTGCGTGCGCGCCGAGGCGACGACGCCCGCCATCCACACGCGATGCTCCGCTGGCGCGAGCCTGACGAGTTGGGTGCGAGGAAACCCCTGCAGCTCGCGCTCGTAGACCGAGAACAGGTGCCCGGACAGATAGAAGCCGAGCGCCACTTTCTCCTCTGTGAGCTGGCGCTTCAGGTCCCACGGCTGCGCCTCCACGTGGGCGCGCTCGCCTCCGCGCGGCGCCTCGGCTTCGCCGAACAGGCTCGATTGCGAGGCCTGGCGCCCGGCCTGCTCTGCGGCCTCGAGCGCGCGGCCCACCGACGCGAGCAGCCGCGCGCGGTTCGCGTCGATCGGGTCGAATGCGCCGGCACGGACCAGGGCCTCGACGGCACGACGGTTGACGAGGCGCTTGTCCACCCTGAGGCAGAAGTCGAACAGGCCGGTGAACGGCGCCTGCCTGCGCGCCTCGATCACGGCGTTGACCGCGGACTCCCCGGTACCGCGCACCGCACCCAGCCCATAGCGGATCGTGACGCGGTCGACCGGCACGAAGCGGTGCTCGGACGCGTTCACGTCGGGCGGAAGGATCCGCAGCCCGTTCGCCGCCGCGTCCTCGTGGAACTGGCGCACCTTGTCGGTGTCGTCCATCACCGCCGAGAGGTTCGCGGCCATGAACGCGGCCGCATGATGCGCCTTCATGTACGCCGTCTGATAGGCGAGCACCGCGTACGCCGCGGCGTGCGACCGGTTGAAGCCGTAGCCGGCGAATTTCTCCATCAGGTCGAACAGCTGCGTCGCCTTGGCGCGCGACAGGCCGTTGTGCCGTGCACCCGTCACGAACACATCGCGCTGCTGCGCCATCTCCTCGGGCAGCTTCTTGCCCATTGCGCGCCGCAGCAGGTCCGCGGCGCCCAGCGTGTAGCCGCCGATCACCCGCGCGATCTGCATCACCTGCTCCTGGTACACCATGATGCCGTAGGTGGGCGCGAGGATCGGCTCGAGGCGCGGGTCGAGGTAATCGACGCGCTTGCCGTGCTTGCGCTCGACGAACTCCGGGATCAGCTCCATCGGCCCGGGCCGGAACAGCGCCACCAGCGCGATCACGTCCTCGAACCGGTCGGGCCTGGCGCGCCTGATGAGATCGCGCATGCCGCGCGATTCCAGCTGGAACACCGCGGTGGTGTTGCCCGCCGAGAGCAGCGCGTAGGTCCGCGGATCGTCGAGGGGGATGCGCTCGAGCGAAAACTCCGCCTCGCCGAGCGCCCGCACGTGGCGTTCGGCCCAATCGAGGATCGTGAGCGTCGTCAGCCCGAGAAAATCGAATTTCACCAGGCCCACCGCCTCGACGTCGTCCTTGTCGAGCTGCGAGATGACGTGCGCGGTGCCTTCGGCCGCGTACAGCGGGCAATAATCGGTGAGCTTGCCGGGCGCGATCAGCACGCCGCCGGCGTGCATGCCGACGTTGCGCACCAGTCCCTCGAGCTTTCCGGCGAGCGCGAGCAGCTCCCTGACCTCGTCCTCCTTGCGCTCGCGCTCGGCCAGCAACGGCTCCATTCCGCGCGCCATCTCGAGCGTGATCAGCCTTCCCGGCTGCACCGGGATCAACTTGGCCAGCTGGTCGCAGAAGTTGTAGCCGAGGTCGAGCACCCGGCCGACGTCGCGCACCACCGCGCGCGCCGCCATGGTGCCGAAGGTGGCGATCTGCGACACGTTTTCCTCCCCGTACTTGCGCCGCACGTACTCGATCACGCGGTCCCGGCCGTCCTGGCAGAAATCGATGTCGAAATCCGGCATCGACACCCGCTCCGGGTTGAGGAAGCGCTCGAACAGCAAGTCGTAGCGGATCGGATCGAGATCGGTGATTCCGAGCGAGTACGCGACGAGCGAGCCCGCGCCCGAGCCGCGGCCGGGGCCGACCGGCACGCCGTTCGACCTCGCCCAGTTGATGAAATCGGCGACGATCAGGAAGTAGCCCGCGAAGCCCATCTTGATGATGATGCGGATCTCGAAATCGAGCCGCTCGCGGTAGCTGGCCGACCGACTCGCCCGCTCCTCCGCATCGGGATAGAGCTTTGCCAGCCGGGCCTCGAGTCCTGTTTCCGTCTGCTGGCGCAGGAACACCTCGAGCGGAACGCCAGAGGGCGTCGGAAACGCCGGCAGCCGGCTTTTCCCGAGCTCGATCTCGAGGTTGCAGCGGCGCGCGATCGCGACCGAGTTCTCGAGCGCCTGCGGGATATCGGCGAACAGCCGCGCCATTTCCTCCTGGCTCTTGAAGTACTGCTCGGGGGTGAACGCCTTCGGCCGCCGCTGGTCGGCGAGGATATAGCCCTGCGCGATGCAGACGCGCGCCTCGTGCGCCCTGAAGTCGTCGGCGCCGAGGAACTGCACCGGATGGGTGGCGACCACCGGCAGGCCGAGCCGGGCCGCGAGGGCCACCGTGTGCGCCACCAGCGCGTCGCCGTGCGCAAAGCCCGCCCGCTGCAACTCGAGGTAATAGCGGCCGGGGAACAGCTCCGCCCATCCGCGCGCGATCCGCTCGGCGGCGGGGTTTCTCGCCGCGAGCGCCTGGCCGACGTCGCCCGACGCCGCGCCCGAGAGCGCGATGAGGCCCTCGGTGCCGCCCTCAGCCAGCCAGCCGCGTGCGATTTCGGCCCTGTCGCGGTGCTGGTTCCTGAGCCAGGCGCGCGACAGCAGCTCGCAAAGGCGCAGGTAGCCCGCGCGCGATGCGCAAAGCAGCAGGACCCGGAACGGCTTGTCGCGGTCCGACTCGTTCTGCAGCCAGCAGTCGGCGCCGAGCAGCGGCTTGACCCCGCCGGCGCGCGCGGCCTGGTAGAACTTCACCATGCCGAACAGGTTCGCAGCGTCGGTGAGCGCGAGCGCGGGCATCCCGTCCGATGCCGCGCGCTTCACCGCGTCCTCGATGCGCACTATGCCGTCGATCACCGAGTACTCGCTGCGCATCCTCAGGTGAACGAAACGCGGTGCCGCCATGTCAAAAAGTGTACCGGAAGAGGATCATGAAACGCTTAGTGATTGTTTTTTCGCTGCTCGCCGCGCTCGCCGCGGCGGCGCAGGACCGCTCGGCGGATCTTGACCGGGCGCACGAGGAAGTCGTCGCGGCCTCCGGGGCGCTCCGTGAAGCCGAGGCGAAGCGCGAGCGGGGCGTCGAGCCGCTCCCGGGCGAGCGCATCGGCACGGCGGGCGGACGCAGCCGGTTCAGGGACGAGTACCTCGACCGGCAGAAGGCGCTCGATGCCGAAGTCGAGGCCGCGCGGGCGCGGCTGAGGCAAGCGCTCGAGCGCCGCAACGCGCTGCGCTAGATCGCCTTGCCGACATCCGCGGGCCCGCGAAGCCAGCGCTCGCCGCAATCCCGTCTGATTCAGACGATGACGGCCGCGGGCTCGCCCCGGGATTTCTCGACGCCGCCGATCGCGTAGACCGTTTCGCCCAACCCGCGCAATTGCTCGGCGGCGCGCTCCGCGTCCGCGGCATCGACGATCACCGCCATGCCGATGCCGCAGTTGAACACGCGGTACATCTCGTCTTCGGCAACGCCACCCTGTTCCTGAAGCCAGCGAAACAGTTGCGGACGCGCCCAGGCACTCCCTCGAATCACGGCGCGCGTGCCCTCGGGAAGCGTGCGCGGGACATTGCCGACGATTCCTCCGCCCGTGATATGAGCCAGACCTTTCACCGCAACCGAATCCAGCAGCTTCAAGACCGGCTTCGCGTAGATGCGCGTCGGCTCCATGATCGCGTTCATGGTCGCCGCGTCCGGCTTCGCGCGCTCCAGGATCTTGCGGATGAGCGAGTAGCCGTTCGAGTGCGCGCCGCTCGAGGCCAGGCCGAGAATCGCGTCTCCGGGGCGGATGGCGCGGCCATCGATGATGCGCTCTTTCTCCACCACGCCGACGCAGAAGCCGGCGAGGTCGTATTCGCCGGCGGCGTACATCCCCGGCATCTCCGCGGTCTCGCCGCCGACCAGCGCGCAGCCGGCAGCCTCGCAGCCGCGCGCGATTCCCTTCACCACCTCGGCGGCGACGCCCGGCTCGAGCTTGCCGCACGCGAAGTAGTCGAGAAAAAAGAGCGGCTCGGCGCCCTGCGCCAGCACGTCGTTCGCGCACATCGCCACGAGGTCGATCCCCACGGTGTCGTGACTTCCGAGCGCGAACGCGAGCTTGAGCTTGGTACCCACCCCGTCCGTTCCGGAGACGAGCACCGGGTGGCGGTATTTCTTCGGGATCTCGCATAGCGCGCCGAAGCCGCCGATGCCGGTGAGCACCTCCGGCCGCAGCGTCCTCTGCGCGAGCGGCTTGATCGCCTCGACCAGCGCGTCGCCGGCGTCGATGTCGACGCCCGCGTCGCGATAGGAAAGCCGTTTCGCCATGCTAGAGTTCGAACCTTCCCCGATTCTAACGGACATGCCGCCCCAGGCCCTCGCGAACTCGCAGCTGTGGTCGTGGCTCGCCATCGCGCTGGCGGCGGGATTCCTCGTCTGGCTGCTCGCGCCGATCCTGACGCCGTTCCTTTTCGCGGCGATCCTCGCCTACACTTTCGACCCGGTCGTCGAGCGACTCGCGCGCCTGCGCGTGCCGCGCACGCTCGCGGTGGTGCTGGCGCTGCTGCTCGCGCTCGGGCTGCTCGTCGCGGTGATGCTGATCGTGATCCCGCTGTTTTACAAGGAGGCGCGCATGCTCGCCGAGCGCGCTCCGGGCTTCGTCGAATGGTTCAACCGGGTCGCAGCCCCCTGGCTCGCTTCCCGCCTCGGCATCGAGCTGCTGCTCGATGCCGGCACGGCGAAGCAGCTCGCGCGCGCGCTGTTCACCGAGAACGAGGATCTGGCGCAGCAGCTGCTCGGCTCGCTCAAGGTCGGCGGACGGGTGGTGCTCGCGATCCTCGTCAACCTGCTGCTCGTGCCGGTGGTGCTGTTCTACCTGCTGCGCGACTGGCAGACGCTCGTCGGGCGGGTGGACCGCCTGATACCGCCGCGCGCGCAGGTCAATCTGAGGACCGTGGCGCGCGAGGTCGACCACGTGCTGGCGCAATGGCTGCGCGGACAGGTGCTGGTCATCGCGATCATGAGTGCCTACTACGTGTCCGCCCTGTGGCTCACGGGCCTGGAATTCGCGCTTCCGATCGGCATCCTCACTGGCCTCGCGGTGATCGTTCCGTACGTCGGCGTGATCACCGGCCTGCTGCTCGCCACGGCTGCCGCGCTGATGCAGTTCGGGACGTTCGAGGGGCTGCTGTGGGTGTGGCTCGCCATCGGCGTCGGGCAAGCGCTGGAAGGCATGGTCGTCACCCCACTCATCGTCGGCGAGCGCATCGGCCTGCACCCGGTCGCGGTGATCTTCGCGCTGCTCGCCTTCGGGCAGGTGTTCGGCTTCTTCGGCGTGCTGCTCGCTCTTCCGGCGAGCGCGGCGCTGCTCGTCGGGCTGCGCCATGTGCGCGCCGCCTATCTCGCGGGCCCGCTCTACGGCGGCGGCCGCAGCTAGCCCTCGCCATGGAGCAGCTGCCGCTCGAGATCACCGCAGCCGCGGACCCGACGTTCGAGAACTTCGTCCCGGGGTCCAACGCCGAGGCGCTGGAGCGCGTGCGCAGCCTCGCCGCCGGCCGGTTGCGCGAGGAGGTGATCTACCTGTGGGGAGAGCCGGGAAGCGGCCGCACGCACCTGCTGCGCGCCGCGGCGCGCGCGAATCCGTCGCTCGCCACCGCCGACGACGTAGCCAGGCTCGATGCGGCCGGACAGCAGGCGCTCTTTTCGGCGATCAATGCCGCGCGCGACGCTCACGGCGCGGTGCTCGCCGCCGGGGATGCTCCTCCGGCGCAGCTCGCGCTGCGCGACGACCTGAAAAGCCGGCTCGCGTGGGGCCTGGTATATCAGCTGAGGCCGCTCAGCGACGCCGACAAGGCGCTGCACCTGCGCGCGGAGGCCGCTCGCCGGGGGCTCGAGCTCGCCGACGAAGTGGTGTGGTACCTGCTCAACCGCCTGCCGCGGGACCTGCCCAGGCTGAACGCGACGCTCGACCTGCTCGACCGGTACTCGCTGTCGCGTCAGCGCCACATCACGCTGCCGCTGGTGCGGGAGGCGCTTGCGTCGGTCGACGGCGAGACTCGCCGGCAGTAAATTGCAGGCAGTGTGGACTTTGCGCCTCGACAGTGCGCGAGGCGCACCGGTAGATTTGAAAAACAGATGAACACGCGTGGACTCGCCGGGACGCTGCTTTGCGTCGGCCTCGCGTGCGGTGCCGCGGGCGCGGCTTTCGCGCAGCAGGGGATTCGCCAGGAGTCCGCGGGCCGGGTCGCGGGCGAGGCTCCTTGGCGAGGCGGCGGACTGCGCCTGGATCCGGTGGTCATGTCGTTCGGCGGCGGCTGGGGAGCCCGCTTCGAGCTCCTCAGGCCCAGGGCGTACGAGCTTGCGCCCAGGTACTCGCTGCTCAGCATCGAAAGGCGCTTCGGCGACCAGAGCATCGCGTATACCTTTTATCCCGCGAGGAGCGAGCTGATCTGGCAGGTGCCCGGGTACCGGCTGCAGTGGTCCTATGAGCTCGGCGCGCGCGGCAGCTTCGGCATATCGCTCGCCAGTGGTCGCGACGCCGAGGATTTCATGAATCAGGCGTTCCCCGCGGACGGGCGCCAGCTGTCGCTCTTCGGCAGATACTGGCTCGCGCCGGACTGGGCGTTCAGCGCCGAAGCCCTGACTCCCGGGGACGGAGGCCTGTTGCGGCGGCCGACGATCCGCCTCGGCTTGCAGCGCCAGTTCTAGCCGGCCCCGGCCCGGGAGCCCGCCCGGGCTCGGTTAGACTCCGCCTGTCTCGCGTTGCGACGGCATGCGCCTCGCCCTCTTCGATCTCGACCACACGCTGCTCTCGGGCGACAGCGACTTCGAGTGGGGCCGGTTCCTGGTCGAGCGCGGCGTGCTCGATCGCGAGGCCTACGAGGCGCAGAACCGCCGCTATTACGAGCAGTACGTCGCCGGCGAGCTCGACATCCACGAGTACCTCGGGTTCGCGCTGCGTCCTCTCGCCGAGCACGAGCCGCAGGACCTCGCGCGCTGGCACGGCGAGTTCATGCGCAGCCGCATCCTGCCGATGATCACGCCGGCGGCGCGCTCGCTGGTGCGCGGGCACGCCGCGGCGGGCGAGCTGTGCGCGATCGTCACGTCGACCAATCGATTCGTGACCGCGCCGATCGCCCGAGAATTCGGCCTCGAGCACCTGGTCGCCACCGAGCCCGAGTCGGCCGGCGGACGCTTCACCGGCCGGGTCGCGGGCACGCCGTGCTATCGCGAGGGCAAGATCCGCTGCGTCGACGAGTGGCTCGCGCGTCTCGGCCGCCGCCTCGCCGATTTCGAGGCCAGCGCCTTCTACAGCGACTCGCACAACGACCTGCCGCTGCTCGAGCGCGTGACTCGCCCGGTGGCGGTGGATCCGGACGAGCGGCTCGCCGCCGAGGCGCGGCGCCGGGGCTGGGCGCTGATTTCCCTGCGCCGGTAGAATTCCGGCCCTCGATGATCAAGAGGTTCATTCGCCGCGTGCTCGGCTTGCCCTCCGAGCCGATGCAGCGGGTGCCGCGCGAGCGGCACGGCATTGCGCGCGGCGCGATCAGCCCGGGCGCGGCAAAGGTGTGCTCGGTGCTGCGCGAGGCGGGATTCGGCGCATTCGTGGTCGGCGGCGCGGTAAGGGACCTGCTGCTAGGCATCGCCCCCAAGGATTACGATATCGCCACCGATGCGCGCCCCGAGCAGGTGAAGCCGCTGTTCCGCCGCGCGCTCCTCATCGGCCGGCGCTTCCGCCTGGTGCACGTGATGCTCGGCCCGGAAACCGTCGAGGTCTCGACGTTCCGCGCCGCCGATCCCGAGACGGCCGAGAAGGACGAGCACGGCCGCGTGCTGCGCGACAACGTGTTCGGAACCCAGGCCGGAGACGCGCGGCGGCGCGATTTCACCGTCAACGCCCTCTATTACGACCCGGCGACCGGGGAGGTGATCGACTTCCACGGCGGCCTCGCGGACCTGAAGAAGCGCGTGCTGCGGGTGATCGGCGATCCGGAAACGCGCTACCGCGAGGACCCGGTGAGAATGCTGCGCGCGGTGCGCCTCGCGGCGAAGCTCGGGCTCACGCTCGATGCGGCGACGCGCGCGCCGATCCGCAAGCTCGCGCCGCTGATGGAGCGCGTGCCGCCCGCGCGGCTGTTCGACGAGATGCTGAAGCTGCTGCTCTCGGGCCACGCGAGCGCCTGCCTGCGGCAGCTGCGCGAGGTCGGCCTGCACAAGGGGCTGCTGCCGCTGCTCGACGTGATCCTCGAGCAGCCGCTTGGCGAGCGCTTCGTGACCCTCGCGCTCGCGCAGACCGACGAGCGCGTGCTCGCGGAGCGGCCGGTGTCGCCCGCGTTCCTGTTCGCCGCGCTGCTCTGGCACGAGGTGCTGGCGGCGTCGAAGGCGCGCCGGGCGCGCGGCGAGCACCCGATTCCGGCGCTCGAGGCGGCGATGGACGAGGTGCTCGACGCCCAGTGCGAGAAGCTCGCCATCACGCGCAGGCTCACAGCCACGATGCGCGAGGTCTGGACCATGCAGCCGCGCTTCGAGAACCGCTCCGGGCAGCGCGCGGTCCGGCTGCTGGAGTCCCCGCGCTTTCGCATGGCCTACGATTTCCTGGCGCTGCGTGCGGCGAGCGGCGAGGTGCCCGCCGAGCTCGAGGCATGGTGGCGCGCGTTCCAGGGCGCCGACGCCGAGACCCGCAAGGCGATGCTGCTGCCCGAGACCGCGCCGGCGAAGCGCCGGCGCCGGCGCCGCCGCAGGAAGCGCGCCGGCGCGGCCGAATCTCCCGCCGCCGCGTGAGCCGCGTGGTCGCGTACGTCGGCCTCGGGTCCAACCTGGAGGAGCCCCGGGCCCAGGTGCTGGCGGCGTTCGACGAGCTGGCGCGGCTCCCCGAGACCCGGCTGACCGGCCGCTCGGCGCTCTATCGCAGCGCTCCGGTGGGCGGCCCGCCGCAGCCCGACTATGTCAATGCGGTCGCGCGGCTCGAAACCCGGCTACCGGCGGAGCAGCTCCTGCGCAAGCTCCATGCGCTCGAACGCAGGCACGGACGCGAGCGCTCGCTCGCCAATGCCCCGCGCGTCCTGGATCTCGACCTGCTGTTGTACGGCGACGCCATCGTCGCGACGCCCGAGCTGACGATCCCCCACCCGAGGATGCACGAGCGGGCGTTCGTGCTGGAGCCGCTGCTCGAGCTCGCGCCCGGCATCGAGCTCCCCGGGCGCGCCGCCGCCCGGGCTCTGCGCGCGGCCTGCGCCTCCCAGCGGGTGGAAAGAATCGCATAGCCGTGGAGCGCTGGCGCTTCATCGCGGTCGAGGGCCCCATCGGCGCCGGCAAGACCAGCCTCGCGCGGCGGCTGGCGGCGCGGCTCGCGGCCGACGCGCTGCTCGAGCAGCCGTCGGAGAACCCGTTCCTCGCGCGCTTCTACCAGGACATGCCGCGCTTCGCGCTGCCGGCGCAGCTGTTCTTCCTGTTTCAGCGCGCGCGGCTGCTCGAGCCGCTCGCGCAGCCGGACATGTTCGGCCGCGCCACCGTGTCCGATTTCCTGATCGACAAGGACCCGCTGTTCGCGCGCGTCACGCTGTCGGCCGACGAGCTCGCGCTGTACCAGCGCATCTTCGAGGCGCTGCGGCCGCGCTCCCCGGCGCCCGACCTCGTGATCTACCTGCAGGCGCGCCACGAGACGCTCGCCGAGCGGGTGCGCCGCCGCGCCGCCGCCCACGAGCGCGGCATCAGCGACGAGTACCTCGCGCTGCTCGCCGAGAGCTACGCGCGCTTCTTTTACCATTACGCGGCCGCGCCGGTGCTGATCGTGAACTCGGAGAACCTGAACTTCGTCGATCGCGACGCCGATTTCGAGCTGCTCGTGTCGCGCATGAAGGCGATGAAGAGCCGGCGCGAGTATTTCAACGTCGCATGAAGATCCTGCGCGACATTGCAGCGCTGCGCGCCGCGACAGCCGGCGCGGGGCCGATCGCGTTCGTGCCCACCATGGGCAACCTGCACGAGGGGCACCTCGCGCTGGTGCGCCTGGCGCGGCGCTCCGGCCACGCGGTCGCGGTGAGCATCTTCGTGAACCGCCTGCAGTTCGCCCCGGGCGAGGACTTCGAGCGCTACCCGCGCACCTTCGAGCGCGACTGCGCGCTGCTCGAGCCGGAGGGCGTGGAGATCGTGTTCGCCCCGGACGAAGGCGTGCTGTACCCCGAGCCGCAGGCCTACGTCGTGAGACCCCCGCCCATCGCCGACGAGCTCGAGGGGCGCTTTCGCCCCGGGTTCTTCCTCGGCGTCGCGACGGTGGTGCTGAAGCTGTTCAACAGCGTGCAGCCGGCGGTCGCGGTGTTCGGCAAGAAGGATTACCAGCAGCTGCACATCGTGCGCGGCATGGTGCGCCAGCTCAATCTGCCGATCGAGATCGTGGCCGGAGAGACGCTGCGCGAGCCCGACGGCCTGGCGATGAGCTCGCGCAACGCCTATCTCTCGGCCGAGGAGCGCGCCGAGGCGCCGCACCTGCACCGCGCGCTGCTCGAGGTGACCAGGGGCAGCCTCGCCGGCGAAGGCGCGATGCGCGCGCTCGCCGGGGCGGGCTGGAAGCCGGATTACGTGGAAGTGCGCCGGCGCAGCGACCTCGCGCCGCCCGGGCCGGGGGAGCGCGAGCTGGTCGCGCTCGGCGCGGCGCGCCTCGGCGCCACCAGGCTGATCGACAACCTGGAGTTCGACGCGCCCTAGCCCGGGTAGGGGTCGAAAGTGATCGACTCGACCGGGCAGCCCATCGACCTGGCGATCGTGTCCATCGCCTCGTCGGTGAGCTGGACCGGTTGGAAATCCGCGTCGCCGCCCTTCGAGGCGATGAACGCCTTCGCCGCCGCCTCGGTATTCCAGGTGACCACCGGGTCGGGGCTCACCCCGGCCAGCTGGCGGCAGATCGGAAAGCCGTCGGACTTGTAGACGATCGCGTACATGCAGCCCCCTTCGTGAACCCCGCGCGCGAGACGTTACGCCCCGAAATTTATCCGCGAGTCCGCCGCTGCGCAACCTGCAGAACCGGCAACGCTAGCCATTTCGGGTTCTCACGCCAATCGGGGAATCCCCTAGGCCGGCTCCCGGCAGGCCCTGATTGCGTCAATTGTGTAAAGGTGCGTTAAATTCGTCACGGGAGGTCCGGGGCGCACTTGACCGCGCCCCGGGCCTAGGTTAACGGGCCCCGCCAGGGGCATTTTTGGGGGAAGGAGAACATCATGAGCAATTTGCGCGACGCAGTGGGGCTTTGCCTGCGATACGGCAGGCCCGACTCCCAGTACCAGACCGAGTTCGAGCCGGCGACCGGCGCGGTCTGGACCTATTTCAATCAGAAAGGTGTCGCCTGCTACAGCCCGGGGCTTCTCAAGGCCATGTGCGCGCACGACGAGCGGCTCATCGCCAACGGCGGGCGCATCGAAATCGAAGGCGAGATGCGAGAGGTGAATTACTACGTCACGGCCTCGCGCACGCCGGGCGTGTTCAACCTGGGCGGCGACCTTTCGCTCTTCATGCTCCTCATCAAGAGCCGCGAGCGCGACGCGCTGGCGCACTACGCGAAGCTCTGCATCGACGTCCAGTACCCGCGCAGCCAGAGCTTTTTCAGCCCCATGCTGACCAGCATCGCCCTGGTGCAGGGCGACGCTTTGGGCGGCGGCTTCGAGTGTGCGCTCGCCTCCGACCTGATCGTCGCCGAGGAAAGCGCTCAGCTCGGATTCCCGGAAATCCTGTTCAATCTCTTCCCGGGAATGGGCGCTTATAGCCTGCTTTCGCGCCGCATCGGGATGCGCGCCGCCGAGGACCTTATTCTTTCAGGCAAGATCCTGCAGGCGTGCAAGCTGCACGAGATGGGCATTGTGGACGTGCTGGCGCCGAACGGCCTGGGCGAGGCGACGGTACGCGAGTGGATCGCAGCCAACGCGAAGCGACGCAACGGCATGCAAGCCGCGTTCCGCGCGCGGCGGCTCGTTCAGCCGGTGACGCGCGAGGAGCTCGACGGCATTGTCGAGCTGTGGGTCGATGCGGCGATGCGGCTCGGCGAGCGCGAGCTGAAGATGATGAGCCGGCTCGCGCGCGCGCAGGCTCGCCGCATGGAACACGAGCACGCCGCCAGCGGCGCCGAGCCGGTTCAGAGCGAGCTCGCGCCGATGACCGAGTCCCTGGCGGCGGTTATGTGAGCCCCCTCGGCTCGGCCGGGCTCCAGCAGCGCGAGCAGGCGCGGCCACAGCGCCATGCCCACCGCGCGCCTGAAGAAACCGAAATGGCCGAGGTGCCGCACCTGCGCATCGGGTGGGGTGAACACGACATGCTGAAGCGACGATAAGCGGGAAAAGTACGATAGTAGCCGCGTCACGCCCGCCACCGTGGCGAAGGCGTCGTCGCTTATGGAGATCGCGATGGCTGGACACTGCAGCGCGGCGCAGTTATCGAGGAGCCGCCGCATGCGCTCTTGCGCGAGATCCGCTCCGTTCGGCCGAAGCTCCGGCAGGCGGCGCTCGGCCCACTGCAGCGCCATCCCGGCCGGCAGGTCTTCGCCGAGTCCGAGCCGGTCGCCGGGGAAGTAGCCGAGAAACCGAGTGACTGCCGGCATCACCCCGTGCCAGGCAAATGCCATCGGCAGGCGGGAGAGAGGACGATAGTCTCCGTAGTAGCCGGTATGGGCGCCGACTAGAACAATCCGGGCCTGCTCAGCAGCGTTGGATGCGCCGCCGAGAGGCAGGCAGCCGATCGAGTGGGAGATTCCCAGCAGCTCGTCGTGCGGAAAACGCTCGCGCAGCCACGCGATGGCGGCTGTAGCGTCCAATTCAGCCCAGTCCTCGATTCTCGCCTCAAAACCGCGCAGCACCGGCGGCCGCGACAGACCGATGCCGCGATAGTCGTACGTCAGGACGGGGATTCCCCATTCCGCGAGAAAGCGCGCGAAGCGCCGGTAGCGCAGCGCCGGGATGCCCGCCCCGCCGTGCAGCACTGCCACCTGGCGTGGAGAGCGCGGCCTCAGCGCGGCATAGAAGACGGCGCCGATCTGGTAGCCGTCTGCTGCGCGCAGCCGAAGCTGCTTCCCGTCGCCTGCGTCGGAAAGATCGCGGCTACTTTTGTACCCCTTGTAGCCTTTCCCTTTGTTGAACGTGCCGCCCACGATGACGAACGATAATAACCGTTCGGCGGGCGTTCAAGCCGTTAGACGGCCGACGACTGCCTGTCCTGCACGTAGCGCTCGAGCTGCGTGTGCGCGGCGGCGAGCTCCTCGGAAAGCGTGCGCAGCAGCGCCGGCGCCTGCAGACGCAGCTCGGCGTCGGAAAGCCTGCCGAGGCTAGCGCACAGCTGCGTAAGGCGGTCCGTCCCCATGCTGGCCGAGGACCCCTTCATCGCGTGCAGCAGCGAGCGCAATTCATGGCAATTGCGCGCGGCGAGCGCCTGCTCGATGCGGCCGAGGAGCGTCGAATTGTCGGCGATGAACACGCCGATCAGCTTCTCCACGAACCCCGCGGAAGTGCCGAGCTCGCGCACACGCTCGAGAGTCTCCAGGTCGAGCACCGCGACCGGCTCGGTGGCCCTTGCGGCGCGCGCGGGCACGCTGGTCTCGGCGTGCCGCGCGCGCTCGGAGGCGGCGGCGTAAAGTGTCTGGATCTCCTCGAGCAGCCGCAGCGCCTCGATCGGCTTGGGCAGGAAGGCGTCGGCGCCGGCCTCCAGGGCCTCGCGCTTCGCCTCGTCGGTGACGTCCGCGGAGAGCATGATCACCGGCAGGCGCTCGCGTCCGCGGGTCATCAGGCGCAGCGCCTGCAGCGCCTCGATGCCGCCCATCCCCGGCATGTTGCGGTCGAGGATCACGAGGTCGTAGCGCTCGCGCTCCAACGCGTCGAGCGCCTGCCCGCCGTCATTCACGAGGACGGCGGTGTGCCCTCCGCGCTCGAGGATCTTGCCGATGACCTCGCGGTTGGTGGGATTGTCGTCCGCCACCAGCACGCGCAGCTTTTTTGCCGCCGCGCTGCGGCGCGCGTAGTCCTGCAGGCGCACGACCCCTTCGCGCACCTCCACGCCGGCCGAGACCGAGTGCAGCACGTTGAAGAGCCGGCGCTTGTCGAACGGGAGCTCGAGCACCGCGGTGAAGCCGGAGCTAAGCGCGTCGAAGCGCTGCACGTCGGCTTCGTACGGCACGGCGAGAATGGTGGCGGGCGCGGGATCGGGCACGGCGCGGCGGAAGCGCTGCGCGAGGTTCCGATCCTCGCGCGTCGCGTACAGCAGCGCGCTGTGGTAGGGCTTCGCCCGGCTGATCTCGGAGACGAAGCGCGCGACCGCCGCTTCGACGGTGGCGACCGCCACCGGCGTCGCGCCCCAGCCCGAGAGCGCCTCCTCTAGCGGCGCCCGCTGCGCCTCCGGGAAGCCGACCAGCAGGATCCTCGCCCCGGCCAGCTCGCCCGCGCCCGAAACGGCCCGCTCGGGATGCTTCTCGAGCTCGATCTCCACCCAGAAGGTGCTGCCCAGGCCGACCGCGCTCTCCAGGCCGATGCGGCCGCCCATCAGCTCGACCAGTTGCTTGGCGATGGTGGTGCCGAGGCCCGTTCCGCCGAAGCGCCGGGTCGTCGACTGGTCGGCCTGGGTGAAGCTCTCGAAAATGCGCGCCTGGGCCTCGGGCGCGATGCCCACGCCGGTGTCGCGGATCGAGAATTTCAGCCGCACGCGGGTCTCGGTTTCCGATTGCGCCGAGACGTGCACCGTCACGCTGCCGCGATCGGTGAACTTCACCGCGTTGCCGGCGAGATTGATGAGGATCTGACGCAGGTGGTGCGGGTCGCCGCGCACCGCGGGCGGCACCTCGGGCATGATCGAGACAAGGAATTCGATGCCCCTGGCCGCTGCCTGCGCGGCGACGATGCGGCAGGTGCTGTTGACGAGCGCGTGCAGATCGAAGTCGGTCTTCTCCAGCGCAAGCTTTCCCGCCTCGATCTTGGAGAAGTCGAGCACGTCCTCGACGAGGCCGAGCATGACGCGCGAGGAGCCGCGCAGCGTCTGCAGCATGTCCGCCTGCTCGCGGTTGAGCGAGGTGTCGCGCAGCAGGTCCAACATGCCGATGATCGCGTTGAGCGGGGTGCGCATCTCGTGGCTGACCACCGAGATGAAGCGGCGCTTGGCGACGTTCGCCGCCTCCGCCCGCGCGAGCGCGTCGAACAAGCGCCGCACCAGCGAAAGGACGTACATGCTGAGCGCGAACATCCCGATCAGCAGTCCGATCCCCAGCGCGGTGTGCGAGCGCCACCAGTCGTTCGCGTAGATGGCGATGCCGAACCCGACGACGCTCATGGCGAGCTCGGAGGCAAGATAGGGGGCGCCGAAGCGGAAGCCGCTCCCGAGCGTCACCCACATGTAGAGCAGAAACAGCGGCGCCGCCCACTCGCCGCCGAGCGCCATATACGCGGTGATCGCCGCGACGTCGGCGAACTGCGCAAGCACGCGCCGCGCCGGCGACACATTCGTCGAGTATGCGGCGCACAGGAAGATGAGCACGCCGATTGCCAATTGCGCGCCGCCTACGTACAGGATCAGCACGCGCTCGGGCGCGTCTGCATTGGGCAGCAAATACAGCACGAGCAACCCGCCGATGACCAGTCGCAGGATGCACTGCTCGTGCTCGGTATCCGGGCGCGCGGCAAGCCGCGCGCGCAGCCGCCCGAGCGGGCCCAACGTCGTCGCGGCGCGCGCCGACATCAGGATTTCTCCGCCGCTGCCGGCGGCCCGTGCCATTCGCGCTGCACCTCGAGCACCTGCTCCCTGACGCCGAGGAAGGCTTCGACCAGGCGCGCGTCGAAGTGCCTGCCACGCTGCGCGGCCAGGTGCTCGAACGCCTGCTCGCTCGGCCACGAGGTCTTGTACGGCCGCACCGAGGTGAGCGCGTCGTAGACGTCGGCCACCGCGACGATGCGGGCGCAAAGCGGGATGTGGTCGCCCTCCAGGCCGTTCGGGTAGCCCGTGCCGTCGTACTTCTCGTGGTGCCCCAGCGCGATCAGCGCGCCCATGCGCACGTACTTCGAGGCGCTGCCCTTCAGGATCTCGTGGCCGATCACCGGGTGGCGCTTCATCACCTGCCATTCGCCCTCGTCGAGCTTGCCCGGCTTGAGCAGGATCTGGTCCGGGATGCCGATCTTGCCGATGTCGTGCAGCGGCGCGGCGAGCTCGACGGTCTCGGCCTGGTCGAATTCCAGGTCGATCGCGTTCGCGATCAGGCGCGAGTAGCGCGACATGCGGAGCAGGTGATAGCCGGTGTCCTCGTCGCGGTACTCGCCCGCGCGGGCGAGCCTCAGCAGCGTCTCCTTCTCGCGCTCGCGCACCTCGCGCGTCGCGTCGTCGACCATGTGCTCGAGCAGGCGCCGCCGGTCCTCGAGCGCGAGCTGCTGGCGCCGCAGCGTGAGCAGGTTCCTGCAGCGCGCCAGGCACTCGCGCGCGTCCACCGGCTTGGTGAGGAAGTCGGTGATCCCGGCATCCAGGGCCGCGTAGCGCACCTTGCGGTCGTCGTGCACCGTGACCATGATGATCGGCACGTGCTCGTAGCCGGGCAGCGCGCGCAGGCGCTTGACGAACTCGATGCCGTCCATCTCCGGCATCATGTAGTCGACGAGCACCAGGTCGCTGACGTGCCGCGTCGCCCACACCACCGCGTCGACGGGTCGCGCGAAGCCCTCCACGATCACGCGCTCGTCGAGGCTGCGCACCACCTGCTCGAGGATCGCGCGGCCGGTCGACTGGTCGTCGACCACCATCACGGTATTGCGCGCCGAAGGCAGCACCCTGACCTGCGCCTTGGCCATCACTCCCCCAGGGACCCGATTCAGGCCGGAAAGCCTACGCCGGGCCCGTGTCCCTTGTCCAGCCAGCAGCGCCGCTTTCGTGCGCGAGTCGCGCGCCCTGACAGATTCTGACCCTGGTGCCGGAAGAGGGACTCGAACCCTCACGCTGTCGCCAGCACCGGATTTTGAGTCCGGCGCGTCTACCAGTTCCGCCATTCCGGCGCCAGCCTGAAATTATAATTGGCACGGATGCTCGTCTCCGAGTTCGACTACGAGCTGCCGAGCGAGCTGATCGCCCAGCACCCCGCCCCCGAGCGCACCGCGAGCCGGCTGCTGCACCTCGATGCGGCGAACGGCGCGATCGAGGATCTCGCTTTCGCGGACTTTCCCGCCCTCGTCGGCCCGCGCGATGCGCTGGTGCTGAACGACACCAGGGTCGTCAGGGCGCGGCTCGCCGGCCGCAGGGCGAGCGGCGGCAAGGTCGAGGTGCTGGTCGAGCGCGTATTGGAAGACTCGCGCACGGCGCTCGGGGGCGCGCGCGAGGCGCTCGCGCTCGTGCGCGCGAGCCGCAGCGTGCGCCCGGGCGGCGAGCTTGTCGTGGGCGACGGCGTGCGGGCGACGGTGCTCGGGCGCGAGGGCGAGCTCTACCGCGTGCGCTTCTCGGAGGACGTCAATGCGGTGCTCGAGCGCTGCGGCGCGGTGCCGCTGCCGCCCTACATCCGGCACGCGCCGCAGCCCGAGGATGCCGCGCGCTACCAGACGGTCTACGCCGCCGTTCCCGGTGCCGTCGCCGCGCCCACCTCGGGTCTGCATTTCGACGCGGCGATGCTCGAGCGCGTGGCGGCGCGCGGCGTGCGCATCGCCAAGCTCACGCTGCACGTCGGCTCGGGGACGTTCCAGCCGGTGCGAACGGCGAATGTCGAGGAGCACCGCATGCACGGTGAGCGCTACGCGATCCCGGGCGAGACCATGCGCGCGATCGAGGGCCGGCGCGTGCTCGCCGTCGGCACCACGTCGCTGCGCGCGCTGGAAACCGCCGCGCTCACCGGCGCGCTCTCGGGGGAGACCGATCTGTTCATCCACCCCGGATTCCGCTTCCGCGTCGTCGAGCGCCTGCTCACCAATTTCCACCTGCCGCGCTCCAGCCTGCTCATGCTCGCCGCGGCCTTCGCCGGGCTGGCCAACATCCGCCGCGCCTACGCGCACGCCGTCGAGCGCCGCTACCGCTTCTACTCCTACGGCGACGCGATGCTGATCGAGAGGGCCGCTTGAGGTTCGCGGTCGCGCAGCGCGACGGCGCGGCGCGCCGCGGCGCGCTCGAGCTCGCGCACGGGCGCGTCGACACGCCGGCGTTCATGCCGGTCGGAACCTACGGCGCGGTGAAAGCGGTCTCGCCCGACGAGCTCGCCGCCGGCGGCACCCAGATCGTGCTCGGCAACACCTTCCACCTGTGGCTGCGGCCCGGGCTCGAGGTGATCGGGAAGCACCACGGGCTGCACCGCTTCATGGGCTGGGACGGTCCGATCCTCACCGACTCGGGCGGCTTCCAGGTGTTCAGCCTCGGCAAGCTTCGCAAGCTCTCCGAGGAAGGCGTCAGGTTCGCCTCGCCGATCAACGGCGACCGCATGATGCTCACGCCCGAGGAATCGATGCGCATCCAGCGGGCGCTCGACTCCGACGTGGCGATGGTCCTCGACGAGTGCACGCCCTACCCCGTCACCGAGAGGCAGGCCGAGAAGTCCATGCAGCTCTCGCTCAGGTGGGCGGAGCGCTCCAGGCGCGCGCACGAAGGCAACCCCAACGCGCTGTTCGGCATCGTGCAGGGAAGCGTCTACGAGGATCTGCGCGGCGCATCGCTCGAGGGGCTCCTCGCAATCGGTTTCGACGGCTACGCGATCGGGGGCCTCGCGGTCGGCGAGCCGAAAAAGGACCGCAGGCGCATCCTCGAGCACTGCGCGCCGGCGCTGCCCGCGGACAAGCCGCGCTACCTCATGGGCATGGGCACGCCCGAGGACCTCATCGAGGCGGTGCAGGCGGGCATCGACCTGTTCGACTGCGTGCTGCCGACGCGCAACGCGAGGAACGGCTGGCTGTTCACCCGCTTCGGCGACGTCAAGATCCGCAATGCGCGCTACCGGGACGACGCGCGTCCGCTCGACGAGCGCTGCGCCTGCACCGCGTGCCGCAACTTCACTCGCGCCTACCTGCACCACCTGCAGAAGTCGAACGAGATCCTCGGCGCGCGGCTCAACACGCTGCACAACCTGCACTACTACCAGGAGCTGATGCGCGAGCTGCGCGCCGCGATCGAGGCCGGGCGCCTGGCCGAAGTCGCCGCGCGCCTGCTGCGCGGGCGCCGCGCGCTCGCCGCAGGCGCCCTCGCCTAGGAGCGCAGCAGCTTCACGTATGCGCCGGCGACGAGCGCCGCCGGATAGAGCACCTCTTCCTCGGCGTGCGCGTGCAGGATCAGCTCCTCGGCGAACGCCACGTAGTCGGGCTTGTCTTCGGCTTCCGCCGCGCGCGCGAGCTCGCGCAGCAATTCGGCCATCACCCGGTGGTCGGTGATCATCTGCTCCATCCCGGACTTGAGGCCCTGCAGCAGCTTTTCCGCCAGCGCGAGCTGCGCGCCGCTCTCGCCGCGGGCGAGCGCGGGCAGCATGGCGAGCAGCGGCAGCACGAACTTCTCCTCGCGCAGGAAATGCCCGTCGGCCACGCCCGCGAGCCTGCGCGCCGCGTCGCCGGTGCGGCCCGGCTCGCGCATCGCGCGCTTCAGCGTGGCGCGCAGCGCCTCGTGCTCGCTCGTGAGCGAATGGCCGTGCTCGACGCTCATCGTGCCCTCCTTGAAGCGCGATTGTCGCCGAGCTCGCGCGCGCCGCTCTGATCCAGGTCAATGGTCTATAATCTGCCCCCTTTCCCAGTCTCACCAAGGAGTTAGCCTTGCTCATCTCCCCGGCCTATGCGCAGGCCGCCGGCGGCGGCGACGCCGGATTCATCGGCCTGCTGCCGATCATCCTGATGTTCGTGCTGCTGTACTTCCTGATGATCCGGCCGCAGATGAAGCGCGCGAAAGAGCACAAGCAGATGGTCGAGGCGCTGCAGAAGGGCGACGAGGTGGTCGCCGCGGGCGGCATGGTGGGCCGCATCACCAAGGTGGGCGACCAGTACGTCACGCTGGAGATCGCGCCCGGCACCGAGGTCACCGTCCAGCGAGCTTCGGTGCAGGTGCCGCTGCCCAAGGGCACCATCAAAAGCATCCAGTAGGTGAACCGCTTCCCGCTCTGGAAGAACGCGCTGATCGCGGTGGCCGTCGTCGCGGCGCTGCTCTACACGCTGCCGAACTTCTACGGCGAATCGCCCGCGGTGCAGGTGTCGAGCGCAAAGGCGACGCTGAAGGTGGACGCTGCGCTGATGCAGCGCGTCGAGCAGACGCTCAACGCGGCAAAGATCCCTTTCACCGGGTCGGTTCTCGATCCGAACAGCATGCGCGTGCGCTTCGCCGACACCGACACGCAGCTCAAGGCGAAGGACGCGGTCGACCGGGCGCTCAACCCCGATGCCGCGAACCCGTCCTACGTGGTGGCGCTGAACCTGCTGCCCGCGTCGCCGAACTGGCTGAGCGCGATCGGCGCGCTGCCGATGTACCTCGGCCTCGACCTGCGCGGGGGCGTGCACTTCCTGCTCCAGGTGGACATGCAGGCTGCGATCACCAAGCGCATCGAGAGCCTCGCCGGCGACGTGCGCTCGCAGCTGAGGGAGAAGGCCATCCGGCACGGCGGCGTCACGCGAGAGGGCCAGACGCTGCGCGTGCGCTTCCGCGACGCGCAGATGCGCGAGCGCGCGCGCGAGACGCTCCTCGCCAACCTCACCGATCTCGCGCTCGCCGAGCGCGAGGACGGCCAGGACCTGCTGCTCGTCGCCTCGCTCAAGCCCGAGGCGGCGAAGCGCACCCAGGACTACGCGATCAGGCAGAACATCACCACGCTGCACAACCGCATCAACGAGCTGGGAGTGGCCGAGCCGGTGATCCAGCAGCAGGGCGCAGACCGCGTGGTGGTGCAGCTGCCGGGCGTGCAGGACACCGCCAAGGCGAAGGACATCCTGGGGCGCACCGCGAGCCTCGAGATCCGCATGCTGGACGAGGACAAGATGCGGCCCGAGATCCTCGCCGCGGCGGCGCGCGGCGAAGTGCCCTTCGGCACCGAGTACTACGTCGAGAGAAACGGCCAGCCGGTCATCGTCAAGAAGCAGGTGGTGCTCACCGGCGACCGGCTGACCGACGCGCAGCCGGGGTTCGACCAGCAGACCAACGAGCCGGCGGTGAACATGCGCCTCGACGGCCCGGGCGCGCGCATCTTCCAGGAGGTGACGCGCGAGAACGTCGGCAAGAGGATGGCGATCCTGCTCATCGAGAAAGGCAGGGGCGAGGTGATCACCGCCCCGGTCATCAAGACCGAGATCCCCGGCGGCCGCGTGCAGATCTCCGGCCGCATGACCACCACCGAGGCGAACGACGTGGCGCTGCTGCTGCGCGCGGGGTCCCTCGCCGCGCCGATGGAGATCGTCGAGGAGCGCACCGTCGGGCCGAGCCTCGGCAAGGAGAACATCGAGAAGGGATTCAACTCGACGCGCTGGGGCTTTGCCGCGATCGTGGTGTTCATGTCGGTCTACTACGTGCTCTTCGGCGTCATCTCGTCGTTCGCGCTCGGCGTGAACCTGCTGATGCTGGTCGCGCTGCTCTCGCTGCTGCAGGCGACGCTCACGCTTCCCGGCATCGCCGCCATCGCGCTCACGCTCGGCATGGCGATCGACGCCAACGTGCTCATCAACGAGCGCATCCGCGAGGAGATCCGCGGCGGGCAGTCGCCGCAGGCGGCGATCGCCGCCGGCTACGAGCGCGCCTGGGGTACGATCCTCGACTCGAACATCACTTCGCTCGTCGCCGGGCTCGCGCTCCTCATCTTCGGCTCCGGGCCGGTGCGCGGCTTCGCGGTGGTGCACGTCCTGGGCATCCTCACGTCGATGTTCTCGGCGGTGACGGTGTCGCGAGGCATCGTCAACCTCGTCTACGGCCAGCGCCGCCGCCTGGCGCGACTGTCGATCGGCGACACGGCGTGGAAGTGAGCTGAGGCATGGAGTTCTTCAAGATCCGGCGCACCATCCCGTTCATGCGGCATGCGCTCGTCTTCAACGTCATTTCGCTCGTCACTTTCCTCGCCGCGGTATTCTTCCTCGCCACCAGGGGGCTCAATTTTTCGATCGAGTTCACCGGCGGGACGCTCATCGAGGTGGGCTACCAGCAGGCCGCCGAGGTCGACAGGATCCGCGACTCGCTCGACAAGGCGGGCTACAAGTCCGAGGTGCAGAACTTCGGCTCCTCGCGCGAGGTGCTGATCCGCATGCACCTGGAGAAGGGCCAGTCGAGCGCGGATTTGTCGCAGAAGGTGATGGCGCTGCTCAAGGCCGGCGACGCGTCGGCCGAGCTGCGGCGGGTGGAGTTCGTCGGCCCGCAGGTCGGCAGGGAGCTCGCGGAATACGGCGCGCTCGCGCTGCTGGTCACCGCGGTCGGCATCGTCCTTTACCTATGGCTGCGCTTCGAGTGGCGCTTCGGCCTGTCGGCGATCGTCGCCAACCTGCACGACGTGGTCATCATCCTGGGGTTCTTCTCGTTCTTCCAGTGGGATTTCTCCCTGCCGGTGCTCGCCGCGGTGCTGGCGGTCCTCGGCTACTCGGTGAACGAGTCGGTGATCGTGTTCGACCGGGTGCGCGAGAACTTCCGCAAGCTGCGCAGGGCGTCCACGGCCGAGGTGATCGACGCGGCCATCACCGGCACGATCTCGCGCACCATCATCACCCACGGCAGCACGCAAGTGATGGCGACCACCATGCTGCTGTTCGGCGGCCCCGCGCTGCACTACTTCGCGCTCGCGCTCACCATCGGGATCATGTTCGGGATCTATTCCTCGGTGCTGGTGGCGAGCCCGCTGGTCATGTGGCTGGGAGCGAGCCGCGAGCAGTTCGTGAAGCCCAAGCAGGACCGCCGCGACCAGCACGAAGGCGCGGTAGTCTAGCCCTCAGATCCGCTTCGCCAGCTCGGCCGCGAGCCCCGTGTAGCGCGCCGGCGACAGGGCGAGCAGGCGCTTCTTCTCCGCCGCCGGGATCGGCTGCTTGCGGATGAACGCGGCGAGCCGGCCGCGGTCCAGGCGCTTGCCGCGCGTGAGCGCTTTCAGCTTCTCGTACGCGTCGGCGACGCCGTGGCGTCGCATCACCTGCTGCACCGCCTCCGCGAGCACTTCCCAGTTCGCCTCCAGGTCCGCGGCGAGCCGCGCGCGGTCGGCCTCGAGCCCGGCGAGCCCCTTCGCGCACGCCGACCAGGCGAGCAGCGCGTGGCCGAGCGCCGCGCCCGCGTTCCTGAGCGCGGTCGAGTCCGAGAGATCGCGCTGCCAGCGCGACACCGGGAGCTTCTCCGCGAGGTGGCGCAGCAGCGCGTTGGCGACCCCGACGTTGCCCTCGGAGTTCTCGAAGTCGATCGGGTTCACCTTGTGCGGCATGGTGGAGGATCCGACCTCGCCTTTTTTCGCCTTCTGTCTGAAATAGCCGAGCGAGACGTAGCCCCACAGGTCGCGGTCCAGGTCGAGCAGCACGCTGTTGGCGCGCGCATACGCGTCGAACAGCTCCGCGTAGGAGTCGTGCGGCTCGATCTGCGTGGTGTACGGGTTGAACTCCAGCCCGAGCCGCTCGACGATGCGCCGGCACAGGCGCTCCCAGTCGAGGCCCGGGTACGCGGCGAGGTGCGCGTTGTAGTTGCCGACCGCGCCGTTCATCTTGCCGAGGATCGCCACCGCCGCGATCGAGCGCCGCGCGCGCTCGAGGCGATGGGCGAAATTCGCCATTTCCTTTCCGAGCGTGGTCGGCGAGGCGGGCTGCCCGTGCGTGCGCGAGAGCATCGGCAGCCCGGCGTGGCGCCGCGCGAGCCCGCGCAGCGCGGCGACCACGCGATCGAGCGCCGGGAGCATCGCCCTGGCGCGCGAATCGGCGAGCATCAGCGCGTAGGCGACGTTGGTGACGTCCTCCGAGGTGAGCGCGAAGTGGATGAACTCGAGCGAGCCCTGCACCTCGCGGTTCCTGGCGAGGCGCCCCTTCAGCCAGTACTCGATCGCCTTCACGTCGTGGCTGGTGCGGGCCTCGATGTTCTTGATGTGCTCGGCGTCGCGCTCCGAGAAGCCGCCGAGCAGCCGGTCGAAGGCGGTCTCGGTGGCGCGCGAGAACGGCTTCAGCTCGCGGATCGCCGGCTCCGCGGCGAGCGCGCGCAGCCAGGCGATCTCGATCCTCACGCGGTAGCGGATCAGCGCCTGCTCGCTGAAATATTCGCGCAGCGGGTCGACCAACCTGGCGTAGCGGCCGTCGAGCGGCGACAGCGCCGCGAGGGGCGAAGGCATGAGCGGCGGGGGTTTTTTGACGCCGTATTATAAGGCGATGGCGCGCCCGGCCTCCCTCGCACTCGTGTGCCGGGAGGCGCGCGCCTGCCGGCTGTGCGAGCGGCACCTGCCGCTCGGGCCGAAGCCGGTGTTCCTCGCCGGCCGCGCGGCGCGTCTGCTCGTCGTCGGGCAGGCGCCCGGGCGCCGCGTGCACGAGAGCGGCATCCCGTGGAACGACGCGTCGGGAGACCAGCTGCGCGCCTGGCTCGCCATGGATCGCGGAGCGTTCTACGACGCCACGAGAGTCGCGATCGTGCCGAGCGGCCTGTGCTACCCGGGGACGGTGAATGGAGCGGACCTGGCGCCGCGCCCCGAGTGCGCGCCGCTGTGGCAGCCGAGGTTCCGCGCCGCGCTGCCCGGCGTGCGGCTGACGCTGCTCGTCGGCAGCTACGCGCAGGCCTACTGGCTGGGCGGGCGGCGCAAGCGCACGCTCGCCGGGACGGTGCGGTCGTTTCGCGACTACGCGCCGCAGTTTTTCCCGCTGCCGCACCCGAGCTGGCGCAACAGGGCGTGGATGAAAAGGAATCCCTGGTTCGAGCGCGAGGTCATCCCGGCGCTGCGCCGGCGCGTCGAGCGGGCGCTGCGCTCGAGGCGATAGCGCGACGGTATAATCCGCGCCCGCCATGAAGCTGTTCGCCTCGCTCGCCAGCCCCTACACGCGCAAAGTGCGCGTGGTTCTCGCCGAGAAGCGCATCGATTGCGACATCGAGCTGGTCGACGTCGCGCCGATCGACAACCCGGTCAACGCGCACAACCCGCTCGGCAAGATCCCGACGCTGCTGCTCGACGACGGCACGGCGCTCTACGACTCGCGCGTCATCGTCGAGTTCCTCGACAACGCCTCGCCGATCAGCAGGCTGATCCCGGAAGACAACCGCGAGCGCGTCGCGGTGCGCCGCTGGGAGGCGCTCGCCGACGGCGTGCTCGACGCGGGGCTGCTGGTGCGCATGGAAGCGCTACGGCCGAAGAAGGAGCAGAGCAAGGCGTGGAGCGGGAAGCAGCTCGCGCGCATGCGCCGGGGCCTCGCGCAGCTCGGCGCCGAGCTCGGCGAGCGCCCCTGGTGCCACGGCGAGCGCTACACGCTCGCCGACATCGCGCTCGGCTGCGCGATCGGCTGGCTCGATTTTCGCAAGCCGAGCGAGGTCGACTGGCGCGCGGAATACGCGGCGATCGCGCGCCACCACGACCGGCTGATGGAACGCGCGGCGTTCGCCGATACGACGCCCCGCTAGTCGGGGGAACAATCGACATGCGCCACGGTCAACGCGGGTTCCTGGTACTGAAGGAGGCCGCAATGCTGACGATCACCGAATCCGCGAACCGTTATCTGTGCGCGGTGCTCGACAGGGCGCACGCCGCCCCGGAAACGGGCATCCGGCTGTTGCTCGAAGGCGACGCGCTCACGCCGAGCCTCGACACGCCGCGCGCGGGCGACGCGACGTTCGAGCACGACGGCAGAAAGGTGCTGGTGCTGGACACGCGGGCGTGCGAGTTCCTGGACGACAGCACGCTCGACGTGCAGACGACCGGGGAGGGGCCGCGGCTCGTCATCCTGCACTAGCCGCGCGCTCTAGCGGATGACGCCGCCGCCGAGGCAGACCTCGCGGTCGTAGAGCACCACCGACTGGCCGGGCGTCACCGCCCACTGCGGCGAGTCGAACTCGACCGCGATTTCCCCGTCGCGCACGTTGGCGAGCGTGCATGCCGCGTCCGCCTGGCGGTAGCGCGTCTTCGCCGTGTGCACCGTGTGCGCCGGCGGCGCCTCGCCGCCCACCCAGCTCGCGTCGAGCGCGTCTAGCGAGCGGCGCATGAGCAGCGGATGGTCGTGGCCCTGCACGACCGTAAGCGACTTCGCCGCGAGGTCCTTTGCGGCCACGTACCACGCATCGCCGGAGCCGTTCTTCCTGCCGCCGATGCCGATGCCTTTCCTCTGGCCGATGGTGTAGAAAGCGAGCCCGATGTGCTCGCCGACGAGCTCGCCGCGCTCGTTCACGATGGGGCCCGGGACCTTCGGCAGATAGCGGTTGAGGAACTCGCGGAACGGACGCTCGCCGATGAAGCAGATCCCGGTCGAGTCCTTCCTGGCGTGGTTCGGCAGCCCGGCTTCCCTGGCGATGCGGCGCACCTCGGATTTCTTCAGCTGCCCGACGGGGAAAAGCACGCGCGCGAGCTGCTCCCGGGTGAGGCGGTGCAGGAAATAGCTCTGGTCCTTCGCGCCGTCGGCGCCGCGCAGCAGCTCGATCCGGCCGCCTCGCTCGCGCAACTGAGCGTAGTGCCCGGTGGCGATCTTCGCGGCGCCGAGGCGCAGCGCGTGATCGAGAAAGGCCTTGAACTTGATCTCGGCGTTGCACAGCACGTCCGGGTTCGGCGTGCGTCCCGCCGCGTACTCGGCGAGAAAGCTCGCGAACACGCGCTCCTTGTACTCGGCGGCGAAATTCACCGCCTCGAGCTCGATGCCGATCGCGTCCGCGGCGGCGGCGGCGGCCACCAGGTCCTCGCGCGCCGGGCAGTCCGCGTCGTCCTCCCAGTTGTTCATGAAAAGACCGATGACCTCGTGGCCCGCGCGCTCGAGAAGCAGCGCGGCCACCGACGAATCGACGCCGCCCGACATGCCGACGACGACGCGCTCGGCGCTCACGCGGCCTTTTTCGTGTTCCTGCGGATGAACTCGGCCATGCGCGCGACGCCCTTCTCGATCGCTTCCTTCGAGGCTGCGTACGAGAAGCGCACGTGCTGGCCCTCGCCCGGCACGCGCGAGCCGAAGTGGATGTCGGCGAGCACCGCGACGCCCGCCTCGTTCAGCAGGCGCTTCCTGAACTCCTCGGAATCGGCGGCGCCGATCAGGCGGCAGGCCTCGGTGACGTTCGGCCAGGCGTAAAACGCGCCGCCCGGCACCAGGCACTTCACGCCGGGCACCTCGTTCAGCAGCCGCACGATCAGGTCGCGCCGCTCGAGGAAGCTCCGGCGCATCCTCTCGGCGGCGTCCTGCGGCCCGGTCACCGCTTCGAGCGCGGCCCACTGGCTGATCTGGGAGGCGCACGAATCGGTGTTGGTGATCCAGCGCGTGAACACCGGGGCGAGCGCCGGGTTCGCGGCAAAGCCGATCCTCCAGCCGGTCATCGCCCAGGTCTTGGAGGCGCCGTCGGAGATGATGGTGCGCTCGACCATTCCCGGCGCCTGCGCGATCGAGAAGAATTCGCCCTCGTAGGCGAGCCGCGAGTAGATCTCGTCGGCGTACACCCAGATCCGGGGGTGCGGCTTCAGGATCGCGGCGATCGCCTCGAGCGTCTTGCGATCGAGCGTGCCCCCGGTCGGGTTCTGCGGGGTGTTGAGGATGAGAAGCTTCGTGCGCGGGGTGATCAGCCCCTCCAGATCGGCGGGATCGAAAGCGAAGCCCCGCGCCTCGCGCAGGTGGATCGGCACCGGCACCGCGCCGTGGGCCGCGATCTGCGATTCGTAGATCGGGAAGCCCGGGTTCGGATAGATCACTTCGTCGCCCGCCCCGTGGTCGGTCGTCGAGAGGATCGCGTAGGCGATGAACGGCTTCGCGCCCGCCCCGACCACCACGTCCTCGGCGCGGATCGGCAGCCCCCCGCGCACGCGCGACATGTATTTCGCCGCCGCCTCGCGCAGCTCGTCGATGCCGGCCGAGGGGGTGTAGCCGTGCTTGCCGCCCCTCACGGCGCGGATCGCCGCCTCCTGCACGTTCTCCGGCGCGGGAAAGTCGGGCTGCCCGATGCAGAAGCTGACGATGTCGGCGCCCGCGCGCGCGAGCGCGTTCACCTCGGCGAGGACGACGAAGGCGTTCTCGGTTCCAAGATTCGCGGCCCTGCGGCTGATCTCGGGCATAAATGGGGTCAGATCAACTTTTCGACGGTGAATTGTATCGGAGTAACATCGCGCGACTAAAAGTTGATCTGACCCCATTTATGCTCGTCAATCGCGTCGCCTACGAGGAGGGCCGCAAGCTCGCCGACATCGAGCAGGGCGAGATCCGCGGCTACCTCGCGCGCCCCGGCTGCTTCGTGTGGGTGGCGCTGCGCGACGCCTCCGCGGCCGAGCTCGCCGACATGCAGCGCGAGTTCGACCTGCACCCGCTCGCGGTCGAGGACGCGCAGCACGGCCACCAGCGCCCGAAGATCGAGGAGTACGGCGATTCGCTGTTCGTCGCCATGCACATCGTCGAGCCAGGCGAGGAGCTCAAGGTCGGCGAGATGGCGATCTTCGTGGGGCGCAATTACGTGCTCTCGGTGCGCCAGCACGCCGAGCGCGCCTTCACCGACGTGCGTGCGCGCTGCGAGCGCGAGCCCGAGCTGCTGCGCCACGGGTCCGGCTACGTGCTGTACGCGCTCATGGACGCGGTGGTCGACCGCTATTTCCCGGTGCTCGACACGCTCGAGATGGAGCTCGAGACCATCGAGGAGAAGATCTTCGCCGCCAAGTCGGCGCGCGCGATCATCGAGAGCCTGTACTACGTGAAGCAGAAGCTCACCGTGCTCAAGCACGCCACCGCGCCGCTGCTCGAGGCCTGCGGCCGGCTGCATGGCGGCCGCGTGCCGCAGGTGTGCGCGGGGCTCGGGGACTACTTCCGCGACGTCTACGACCACCTGGTGCGGCTCAACCAGTCGATCGACTCGGAGCGCGATACCGTCGCCACCGCCATCCAGGTGAACCTTGCCCTGATCACCGTCGGCGAGAACGAGGTCACCAAGCGGCTCGCCGCCTACGCGGCGCTGGTGGCGGTGCCGACGATGATCGCGGGCGTCTACGGCATGAACTTCGAGCTGATGCCGGAGCTGCGCTGGGCGTACGGCTACCCGTTCGCCGTCGGCCTGATGTTCGCGATCGACGCCTACCTCTTCCACCGGTTCAGAAAGGCGGGTTGGCTGTGACGCGGTTTGCCGGTCTCCTTCTCGCGCTCCTCGTCGCCCTGCCCGCGCCGGCGCAGCAGGGCTCTCAGCCCATGCACCAGCGCTTCGACGACGCCGAGCGCTGGGCCAAGGTTTTCGACGACCCGGCGCGCGACGCCTGGCAGAAGCCCGACGAGGTGATACGGGCGCTCAAGCTCGCCCCCGAAGCGGCGGTCGCCGACATCGGCTCGGGCACCGGCTACTTCGCGGCGCGGCTCGCGCGCGCCCTGCCGAAGGGCCGCGTCTACGGCGCGGATCTCTCCGCGGACATGGTGCGCTACCTCAACGAGCGCGCGGCGAGCGAGAAGCTGCCCAATCTCTCCTCGCACGCAGCCTCGCCCGACGATCCAAAGCTTCCCGCCAAGGTGGACCTTGTACTGATAGTGGACACTTACCATCACATCGGCGGCCGGGAGCGCTATTTTGCCGGCCTGCGGGGTTCGCTCAAGGCGGGCGGGCGCGTGGCGATCATCGACTTCAGGCCCGACTCCCCGGAAGGCCCGCCGCGTCACGCGCGCATCGCGCCGCAGGGGGTGAAGGACGAGATGGCGCGCGCCGGCTACCGGCTCGCCGAGGAGCACGCCTTCCTGCCCTACCAGTACTTCCTCGTCTTCCAGTGAAATCAGGGACAGACCACGTTATTCCCCTCCTCATCGAGGAGGGGTGGCGCCGAAGGCGCCGGGGTGGTGAGCAAAAGGTGGTCTGTCCCTGATTTCAGAGCCGAAGCTCGGCCCGCACCGCAGATCGGA
>Ga0209641_10000137_pt1 | contig 57898 bp, 54 predicted proteins | sample RifCSP16_1_FD_184022 | JGI IMG/M metagenome (GOLD analysis project Ga0209641, IMG submission 184022) | Soil microbial communities from Rifle, Colorado - Rifle CSP2_sed 16_1 (SPAdes) (version 2) | ecosystem: Environmental > Terrestrial > Deep subsurface > Rock core/Sediment | place: Rifle... | reverse complement strand
AGATTGCCAGCATAAAATGTACTGGCATCATGTCCAGACCTGCCTGGAGATCCAAAGGAAGATGTGCTGGTTTTCTTGCCTGCCATTTTTACTCCCCTGTTTCAGTATCGCCAAGAGTGGAAAGAACTTCCATGAGGGTTGAATAATCATCCCTCAGCAAGGTGATCAACTCCCTGGTTGCTTTTTCCCACCAGGCAGGATTTCCATTTAACATGTGAGCTCTGCGTGCCTGCTGAATATGGGCTGCAAATATTTCCCCTATTGGGAGGTCCTTGTTCCTTAATATGTGGCGGAAGTAACCAAAATTTCCAGCATCAGTAAAGCGGATAAGGTCTTCGTCACTGCAGAGTTGGATGATATCCAGGCTTAAAGGAGGTTTTGGTGGGAGAAGATGAGAGACAATGCCATTTTTTTCCCATCCGACAGTGACAACAGACATCTCCATCGGGATTATTCGTCTTTCCCGATTATCCCGGATAACATCAGCGCTGATATTATCAACTGTCACCAATTGTTTGATAAGACCATCATCGGCAATATTTATGTCGTAGATGATCCCAAAAATATTGTAATCATCCGCCAGGGGTACACTCAGCAAAGCTCCCAGGGATGGCAAACTCATTTGGGATACCGGGCAACCTGCCACGAAACCCGTTATTCCAGACCGCAGCATATATCCGATCTTAATAGAATCCATCATCTCTCCTTTACGGTCTTGATCTACCTGGAAGATCCTTTGCAGATTTCTTGGATGATATTTCGCCCAACTCAACCTGTGCATTGAGAAGTTCATGTGACAGCAATTGTTCTACATATACCTTGTCTTCATAAGTGACAACAGCCACTTCATGGGCGCGATGCAAAATATAAGGATAAGGTTTAATTCCCATGATCCGGCATTGTTCGATCAAAGAAGCATGAAGCATGTTCAACTTTTCCTTATCTGAAGCAACCCAGGCTGGGATCTCCACCCTGACAATATTCGGATGATCATCCGCACTAGTGTTCAGGTAAAAGAAATGCAAGGCATGCGTCCCCTTGTAATAAGTGCTGGCACTGGATTGAAGACCGAATACCGCTGACCTGGCACCAGGTGGAAGGGTTCGGAAAAGCCATCGATCGTCCACTCTTCGCAGAAGTGAATAGCTTTTGATATTCTTTAAGTCATCCTCCTGGGCTTCCGCAATCTCCAATAATCGCACTACAAGATTTGCTCCGGGTTTATCAACCACACCTGCCAGAACCATTTCTTTCTTAAACATCTCATCCAATACTTTGATGTGGGTTTCCAATGCCCGGCGATAGGATTCAGAAAATCCCTGCCTCAACCCCCATACTTCCAGGGGACCATCAGTGAGTGCCAGAATCGTTCCCTGGTATTCATTAGATACTTCCAATAACTTATGTCTCTCAGCCAGGTCTCGCTGAAGTGAAACCAGATCTGCACTAATCAATGAAGAGTCAGCATACAATTCCTCACCGTGTTTAAGATCACTGAATGTATAGATCTTCGAAGTTTCACCAGTCCCGGGTTTCATAACGATCAATCCGATATTAACCAGTGAATAAAGGATGGCGGAATGTCTATCAGGATTGACCTGGGAGCCATCCGCTGCAATGAGTGTACATGAAGCTATAACAGGCGGCAGCAGATTGAAATGATCCAAATGTTCATCTGTCGGTATTGCACAGCGTAAAAGGGGATCATTTTCTTTCGCGGCTTCCACTTTTCGGATCAAAAAGTCACATTCATCAGCGTGCTTTTTCCACAGTTTAACTGCGAATTGCCTTCGTAAGTTTAATTTCTCTTGATCTTCTTTTATTGTGGAAGTGATGCTTTGAATTTTATTTAAGACTTGTTGAAACGAAACAGACATAATGATCCTCGCCCAGAAATTATTCACATTTAGAACATTTGTCTCATCCATTCTAACGGCAACCCGTTTATAATGCAAGTTCAAGGAAGTAAAAAACGCTTTCAATATTCATAACATGGGAACATTTATTTCAATTAATTCGTCTTTGATGAAGATGTTCGTATTGGAATTAATTTAATTCGAGCATATATTTGAACATCTAATTCATTTTATTCTCTTTGGAGGAACCATGAGAAGCAAATTAACTTTTTTCACCATTATTACGGCTTTGATGCTGACCTTAAGCGCATGTGGAGCCATCTCTTCCGGCACTGCAGTAGCAGCCCGGACTATATCAGTCAACGGATCGGGTACTGTTTACCTGACACCTGACATTGCCTACATCAATATCGGAGTTCACACGGAAGATGCTGATGTTGGTACTGCCGTCGACCAAAGCAACCTGAAAAGCAAGGCAATCATAGATGCCATCAAAGCGCTTGGTGTTGCCGAGAAAGATATTCAAACTGCCAATTTCAGCGTTTACAACTCACAACAATATGATCCAGTAACCGGTAAACAAACAGGAATACTTTACATGGTCGATAACAATGTCGTTGTTACACTGCGAGATCTATCGAAAATGAGTTCGCTCCTGGATGGCTCAATCGCAGCTGGAGCAAATAACATCAACAGTGTTTCCTTTGATATTGCGGATAAGAGTGACGCGATCCAGCAGGCAAGGTCGCTGGCACTTGAAAATGCACAAGCACTTGCCAAAGAATTAACGGAAGGAGCAGGTGTTTCACTTGGTGAGGTACAGACCCTTTCCTATTATGATTATTCTCCTGCTCCATATTACGGATCTGGTGGAGTCAACATGGACAGCACATCACCTTCCACTCCCATCAACCCTGGCCAAATGCAATTAAATGTTAATGTCAGTGTTGTCTACGAAATTAAATAAGGAAAAAGGTGAAAACAATGAAAACTAAATTTCTTTTTATTGCCAGCATTCTGGTTTTAGCCTTCACGATCTCAGCCTGCGGAACAATTCCCTCACAGGGAAACAACCAACAGATCCGCAACCTGAACATTAATGGAAATGGGTCAACGGATATCTCCCCTGATATTGCGTATGTCAATGTCGGAGTGCATTCTGAAGCTAATACTGTTCAAGCATCTGTTACCCGAAACAATTCGGATGCACAGAAAGTCATGAAAGCACTATCGGACCTGGGTGTGAAAAGCGAGGATCTGCGAACAAGTAACTTCAGCATTTATTCGGTCCAGAAATACGATGAGGTGACTGGAGAACTTCTCGGAACCTATTACGCTGTGGATAACAACATTATTGTCACAGTACGGGATCTTTCCAAATTAGGAACTCTCCTTGATAGTGCAGTAAAAGCTGGTGCCAATAGCATTAATAATGTTCAGTTTGACCTGGCGGATCATTCTGCCGCCCTGAAGGAAGCCCGAGACGAAGCATTGAGCAATGCCATTAATCAAGCGAAAGAAATGGCTGACGCTGCCGGGATCAAATTGGGTGATATCCAAACCATCTACTATTATGATTATGTACCCTCTCCTGCTCAACCGGTTTACATGGATTATGGGAAGGGTGGCGGTGGAGACATGTCGGCAGCTCGAGCGGAAGTTCCGATCAACCCCGGACAGGTAACCATAACTGCAACAGTAACAATTGTCTATGCACTAAAGTAAACCTTCTTGAAATCCCATAAACATATCCCGGCAAAACCCCTGTCGGGATATGTTTTTTTTATTACATGAATTCATGAGCTCCAGACCAGCTAAGGAATAGATTCCGGGATACCAGTATGTGATTGGTATAATCAAAAAAACTCAAGGAGCCTTTCATGTTAAGAATCGGTTATATCGGCTTGGGGCTGATGGGGAAATCCATGGCCAGAAATATACTCAAGGCAGGTTTTCCGCTTGTGGTTCATAACAGGAGCCATGCGTCGGTTGAAGAATTGTGCGGTGAAGGTGCCATTGAAGCTTCCTCCCCTGCTGATGTTGCACAACAAGTGGATGTGGTCTTTACAAACCTGCCAGACAGCCCGGATGTTGAAACCGTTACTTTGGGTTCAAATGGAATCATTGAAGCTGCCCACCCGGGTATGATCTTTGTTGACAATTCCACCATAAAACCTGCCTCAGCGCGGTTGATCGCCAAAAAACTTGGCGAAAAAGGTGTGCAGAGTCTTGATGCTCCTGTTAGCGGTGGAGACATCGGTGCACGAGATGGAACTTTGACCATTATGGTTGGCGGCTCACAGGAAGCCCTTGCTAAGGTCATGCCTGTATTTCAAGTCATCGGAAAGAAAATTACCCATGTTGGAGAATCAGGAGCTGGTCAAATTGCAAAGGCTGCCAACCAAATCATGGTGGCTGCCCAAATGGTCGCCATGGGTGAACTGCTTATTTTTGCTCAACAAGCAGGGGCAGATCCTGTTAAAGTCGTGGAAGCCATCAAATCCGGAGCAGCACAATGCTGGACTCTTGACGTAAAACCGTCCCGGCTCTTTAACGATAACCGGGAGCCAGGATTTAAAGCTTACATGATGGCCAAAGATCTCAATATCGCCACCGATTCAGCGCGTGAATATGGCGTTCCGCTGCCAGCTACTGCTGAAAACTCACAAATATTTAATGCCATGGTTCAAATGGGTTTGGGTGAATTGGACAATTCTGCTGTTATCGCTGTCATTGAGACTCTTGCAGGGACAAGATTGAAAATCCAATGAGTTTTTTTCACTATTTCATCAGGATAAATTACAAATCATAGATAATTATGAATTAACTTGGTTTCTTGATCTTGTATCCAAAGCGGTTCAGGAAATTCTCGTCATTGCGCCAACCCTTGGCAACCTTTACCCTGAGCTGCAGGAAGACCTTTCTTCCGCCCATCGATTCGATCTCCTGCCGGGCTGCTGAACCGATCTTTTTCAACATCAAACCCTTCTCACCTATCACGATACCTTTCTGCGAATCACGCTCGACAAAGAGCGTGGCAGCGATATATGCTCCCACCTCTCCACGTTCGGTAAATTCATCGATGCGAACAGCCAATCCGTGGGGGACTTCATCCCGCAGGAAAAAGAGAGCAGCTTCACGAATGAGATCGGCTGCAATTTCACGTTCGTAAAGGTCAGTCAATTGATCCGGAGGAAATTCAGCCTCACGGACAGGCAATTTTTCAATTAATTTCGAAACCAATTCTGACCGGCTTCCCGGCTGCAGTGCCGAAAACGCAACCACCTCGGCAGATGGCAGTAGATTGCCATATTTCTCTGATTGCGACCCGATACCCTGGGCTGGATCCAATTTATCAATCTTATTCAAACCGATCACAACGCCCCGTGTTCTTTTCAGTTCTTTCAAAATGGATGCGATCATCTCATCTTCATCATCCGGATCCTGGCTTCCATCCACAAGCCAGAGGATAAGGTCAACCCCGTTAAGACCTTCTTCGGCTTCCTGGTTCAGGAACTTACCCAATTTATGTTGTGCCTTATGGATCCCGGGTGAATCCACAAAAATGAGTTGGGCAATTTCTGTTGTCAATATCCCCAACTGACGACGGCGTGTTGTTTGAGGGCGGGGAGAAACTGCTGCGACTTTTTGTCCCAACAAAGCATTGATAAGGGTGGATTTTCCAACATTGGGTTTACCAACCAAAGCAATAAAACCAGATCTAAATTCCGTCATTATTCCTACCTCTTGTTAATTTCCATAATCCTCATTGCCAAAACCGTTTTCTTTATTTCATCCAGTTAATGAGATGAGGATTTCCTGTTCATTACGATCACACTGGTGACAATCATCAAACCTCCGAATGCCAGGTTCCAACTTAAAGCTTCATTCAAGAAGACCACTCCCAATATTACACCCCCAAGAGGAAGAATATAGGTAACCAGGGCTGCGCGGGTGGGTCCAATTTCCTGTAATAAATAATACCAGAGAATAAATGCCAGACCTGAACCCAGAACACCCAGCCATACGACTGCCAGCCAGGTGATCGGCAAGGAAGGTAATTTGACAGGACTTTCCAGCGCGAAAGATCCTGTACCCATGATGACCGTGGCACTCATAAGCGGCATGATCCCGCGCACCAGACCCGACACTCGATCTGTCGTGATACGGGCATACACCATGCTGCCTGCATAAAAGATGGCTGCAAGAAGCACAGCAGCCTGCCCGAGGAACAAATTGTGTGAGCCTGGTTGAAGATCCTTCATAAGCAGGATGATCACCCCACCAAAACCAATTAATAATCCCACGATATTTCCGGGTTTAAAGCCTTCATCATTTAAGAATATTGTAGCTATTAGAAAAGTGAATAACGGTACCGTAGCATTAAGAATGGAAGCGACTGCTGAATCGATGCTTAGTTCACCCCAGGTGATCAACCCAAAAGGTATGGCGACATTCGTCAAACCGAGGATCATTAAAGCGATCCACACCGACCGGCTGTGCGGAAGCCTCGTGCGGGTGACCAGGATGGCGATGATCCCAACCAGGGCACCAAAAAAAGTTCGCAACGCAACCAATGTGATGGGACTTAATTCCCGAATGGCTATCTTGATCCAGAGGAAAGATGAGCTCCATATGGCTGCTAGGAGGATAAAGGCGAACCAATGTTTAAATTTCATTCAATGTCCTTATTCCATTACTAAATGCCAAGTTTATCATTTGCATCAATATTGTGGGTAAAATAAGAACATCCTGCAGAGATTGATCTTTGCAGGATGTTCTTTATTAATTATTGGATTTAGTATGAAGAATTGGAGTGGGAGATCTCCAGATCTTTAACAGCCATGAATTTTGGTACAACGATGGCGGTCGGATTCCTGGAACCATAACTTTGTGATGTGTTATAAGGAACGGTCTCCTTTGAAAGCCAATCAACCTTGTCGCCAAAGATATCCAACAAACTTTGGGTCAGGCGAACATTAAATGGCACAACTACTGATCCATCCTTCTTCAACAGCAATGCACCAAATCGGGAGCTGGCAGTGATGACTCCCTTGGAAGGGTTGACAATATTCATGTAATGAAGGAAGGGGATATAGAGAAGGTCATTCTGGCGGGGCATCTTGACAAGATCCTGCAAGGAATCAACGTCTTTCCCACCTTTGCCAATCACAAGACTAAAATGACGGACGGTGTGGCTTGTGGATTCAACACTGAACTCATCGGCATCATCCTGTGAATAAATATATCCCTGGAAGACACCACTGGTGAAAAGTGGATACAAATCCCTCACTTTGCCCATAAAATCCCGTTTGAACGGGAAAGTTTCCATGGCATTGGTATCATCATTGAGGGTGAATTTTTCGGAAAAGACTTTCTTCCCGACCTGTTCCTCTTTGAGGAATGAGTACCCCCGTTTCATCAACCCACCATTGAAACCAATATAGTTCATGAAATTGATCATGTCAGCAATTGCTGCAGATCCGAAAACAATCTCATAATTTCCAAGCGGCAACTGCTGCGGTGAATCATTCAGGTAGCGATCCAGCAGGAAAGATAATTCGCCATGCATCTCACCCGGATCAAGATCTGATTTCCTCCAGGCGGACTGTTCAGATTGGACTTCCCATTTCAGCCTGGTATGCGCCAAAACCATGCTGATCTGTGCATCGGAGGTTTTAAAATACAATACATGTTCCGAGTGCGTATTGATGAATGCCTGTGTGGTTGCTCCATTGGAGAAGATACCTGACAGCCTGATCTCTTCCGTTTCCAATCCCTTACTGGCTTCATTAAAGAACGCCAACCTTTTTTCGTTGCTGATCTTAGCCAGGTTTTCATCGAAACCGCTTTCGTCCACGAAGGATTCTTTATAGGTTGGTAAGGTCGGTTGATAATTAAGCGGTTGTGCGTGAACGACAAGCTCTGCAGCTGCATCAATGGCTTTCTTCATCTCATCAACCTTATCAAGGTCTGTGATCAATTCATAGCTGGCGCGTTTCCGGCCATCATGTGCAGATATCTCCAAACGGATGAGATGTTCATTGGTATTAAGTGATATAGCTGAGTTGGCGAAACGCATCAGGTAGCTATCTTCTTCGTGGTATACCAGACTGATATCGTATCCTTTTTCGATAGCATAAGTTCGCAATGCTTTGAGTGTGTTAATGATCTGTTCTTTCACGGTTATTCTCCTATCCGTACATTATCAAATCGGCAGACAGGGACACCGTGACCCAATTGCATGATCTGGTTTGGCTGTCCTTTTCCGCAATTGTCCACATACTTTACTTCCCAGGTGGACTTATCCCCTACTGCTGACAGTGAGTTCCAGAATTTTACTGTATCGCCCTTATGGGTTGAGTTCTTCACAACCCTGGTGACCTTACCGTCATCCACCAGCCAGCCGATCTCTTCACCAAAATGGAATTGCTCCCGATTCGATCCTATTGACCAGCTGCGATCACCATCCAGGATGATACCTTTCTCAGTATTCGCTACAATATCATCGAGGGTGCCGTCTGTCCCATAATCAATATTGATATTGGTCATTCGTTCGATGGGTACCCGGTAGAATGAGGTCGCACGATTTGCTCCGCCGCTTCCCTGGAAAATTGCCTTCCGAGCCCTGGCATTGGCTTCTTCAACCATCTGACGACCGGTTATCGCACCCACAAGAATACCTTTATCAATCAGCAGATTGTTCTGTGCAGGAACGCCATCATCGTCAAAACCAAAGCTCCCTGGACTGTTGGTCAAGGTGGCATCTGCTCGGGCTGTTAATTTCGGTGAACCGTAACGCAGGGAACCAAAATCATCCAGCGTGACAAAAGACCCACCTGCATATGCCAATTCATATCCGAGGATACGATCAAGTTCCAAAGCATGCCCGATGGTCTCGTGGGTTTGCAAGTACATGATGCCCGGTAACAGGATCACTGACCGGTCCTCCTTGGGGCAATCTTCTGCGACAATCACCTCGTTTAATTCCTTGACAATCCTTTCTGCGTTTTCCTCAAAAAGCTTTGCATCGATGGATTCCCACCCACGGCTGTCTCCGATCCGATCCAAGCGGAATTTTCGTTCGTGAGTTGTACCCTGGCTATCCTGGCCATCCACTTCCATCCCGGAGAAGACTTCCGTTATCAACTTCTCGATAAGGCTGCCTTCGGAATCCACAAAAATGATCTGCTTGCGAACAAAAGCAAGGGAACTGAAACGTTGAAAGACTCCCTTTTTATTCAATTTCTCGTCCAACTCTTTGAGGAATGACACTTTTTCAGCCAAAGGGACATCGAACGGGTTTATCTCACAGGGGCTTTCAAATTTTGCCTCAATGATATCTTTTTCCGCCAGGCGGACAGGGAAGGTAATCCGTTCGGCAGCTATTCTGGCATTATCAAAAGCCTTATCATAGAGGGCTGATAAAGAACTTACATCTGAAGATGCTGAGAAGCCCCACGCACCTTTATACAATACCCGTATACCGATCCCACTTTCACCAGACATGGCAGTCGTCTTTAAATTGCCATTCAACATCATAAGGTAATTTTTATCCTCGAATGGATACCAACGGGTATCCACATAGGTGGCACCCCTGGCTTTGATCCTTTCGATCTGTTCCTGGATCTCACTTAGCATTCGTATGTCTCCTTTTTCATGGTTTATCAGTGAAGAAAACTATCAAACTACAATAAAAATCACTAATATTGTCGATTCGTTATTTTACCATTTAACGATCTTTTTTATAGCTTCCTCATATAAGCATCAGAAGCTTTCTATAATGTACATTCTGATCAATGTGGCGGGATAATTCCAAGTCCATACATGAAATTGGTGTCAAAAAAAGGCTCCCATTTACATTCTAATTCCTAAAGACCACCTTGCATACCAATTATAAGTGGGGGGAGTTTTAAACATGAACTGTTTTCCCTGATGATCACTTACGATCAAACCACTCTAGTGAAAATTACCACCATTGCAAGAATGAACAAAAAAAGGTAATATTGGATTACGATGGTGTACATGCATGTCGCTCTGGCTCTGATAGCCTTACCCATGCCTATTACGTCAGTTAATCCCTGACAGGTTAATCTTACCTGTCAGGGTTTTTTATTGGTTAATATTTAAAGGATCATTTTTATCCTTATACACCAGTAACCACACGAGCTGCAACTAGTGATTACATGAAGTATTGAAACCTGTCACTCAAAGAAATTAAGGAGAATGAATGTTAACACCCTGGGAAGATCGATATTCTTTTAGAACAAAAAGAATGGGAAGTTCAGTAATTCGTGAATTGCTGAAAATTACACAGAAACCTGAGATCATTTCCTTCGCAGGTGGTTTACCCGCACCGGAAGTTTTTCCCCTGGAAGAATTCCAACGCGCGTGTTCTGTTGTGCTTAAAGAGCAGGGAGCCCAGGCTCTTCAATATGGAACTACGGAAGGCTTTTTAGCCCTGCGTGAGATGATAGCTGAAAACATCGCCCGCTATGCCATTGAGATATCACCAGATAATATCATGATCACATCCGGTTCCCAACAAGCCCTTGACCTGATCGGACGATTATTCATTAATAGAGGTGATCGGATCCTGGTTGAATCCCCAACTTATCTTGGTGCCCTCCAAGCCTGGAATGCATATGGTGCTGAATATGTATCCGTATCGATGGATGAAGATGGGATGGAAACTGATAAATTGGAAAAAGCACTCCGTTCAGGAGTTAAATTCATTTACGTTCTACCAAATTTCCAAAATCCAACAGGGGCAACGCTCAGCCTTGAGCGCAGGCATAATTTGATCAAATTTGCTGACAATTACGGTGTTCCCATCGTGGAAGATGATCCTTATGGTCAACTGCGCTACGAAGGTAACCATATTCGCACTATCCTCGACCTGGATAGTGAGTTTCATAAAAGAAACGGTGACATTTACAGCGGTAACGTTATTTACATGAGCACATACTCCAAGCTTCTCGCTCCTGGATTAAGGGTAGCATGGGTGATAGCTCCCCAGGAAGTCATCCGTAAGCTGGTCAATGCCAAACAAGCTGCGGATCTTCATACAGCCACATTGAACCAATTCATAGCCCATGAAATCGGTAAAACGGGTTTCATTGACCGCCATGTTCATACGATCCGCAAGACTTACATGGAACGACGGGAGATCATGCTTGAAACCATGACCGAGTATTTTCCCGCAGAAGTGAGTTGGACCCATCCGAAGGGCGGCATGTTCCTGTGGGGAATCATGCCCGAAAACCTCGATGCGGCTGAAGTCCTCAAGGTTGCCATTGAACGCAATGTCGCATTTGTTCCTGGATTTGCCTTCCACCCTAACGGGGGAGGAAACAACACGATGAGGTTGAATTTTTCATTTTGCGATCCTGATGCGATCCGGGAAGGGATCCATAGACTTGGTACAGTCCTAAAAGAACAGATCGCCAGGAAGTAAAATAAAAACAATTAGAAAAATGACACCTGCAACCAGGTGTCATTTTTCTTTAAGTTCCGGTTAGATATCAATTCATCAAGCTGGCTGAGATTCTCCCACCTTCTCCAGCTGGTCATGGTCCGGCAGGATTGTCTCAACATCACGGATTGGTTTGAAAAGATACCCTGAAAATCCCACTATGGCAGCCATGATACCTGCGAAGAAAAATAAAAGCCCCATTCCTGAACCAGGTCCAGTCCCAAACAGACCGCCAAATGTCCGGGCAAGGACAGTATTGCCTTTCATGGCAGGTTCCATGACATAATCAGCAAGCAAACCAGCGATCATTGGGGCAATTGGATTAGTGAACCAGGCAATTAATCGTCGGGCAGAGAAAACCCTTCCCTGCAAATCCGGAGCCACCTTCGTCTGCCAGATAGCCTGGTTGGAAGTATTGATCAATGCGCTGACGGACATACTTATCAGGAAGAATGGGATCCAAATACTCAGATCCTGACCAATTCCCAAGACTGCAAATGACAATCCAGACAGTCCCCAACCCAATAAAACTCCATGGACCTTACGCTTTAACCCTCCCCAAACACTCATCAAAATTCCCCCGATAACTCCTCCGATAGCACCGGCTGTTTGTACCGACCCAAAAATGATGCTATTTTGCGCAGTTCTGGCGAGGATCATCGGAGCCAGCAAGGTAAAGCCCATACCAGAAAATAAATTTCCGGCAAAGAATATCAGTTGTAAACCAAGGAGACTTGGGCGCATGAAGATATATTTAAACCCATAAACTGATTCCTTCCACATTGACCCTGATTCCTTCTGACCTTCGACAGTTTTTTCAGGTTGAGGGACGTGGACGATCAATAAAGCTCCAATCGCAATAAAGAATGTTACAAGGTCAATCACCATAATCAAGGCAAAGCTATCAAAAGGCGTGGTCATTGGGATTGAAAGGATGATCCCTGCAAGAAGAGGAGCCAGGACTCCCGGACCAGCATCCAGCAGGGACATCAGCCCATTTGCCCGTCCATACTGCTTCTTGGGTACCATGGTGCTGATGGCTGCTGAATAAGCTGGCCATTGAAACGTGTTTCCCAATCCATTGATGGCGGCTGAGATATAAAGGTGCCAGAATTGAAGATTCCCAGTGGCATACAGGATTAAAATCGCAAGAGTTGGAACGACTGCTGTCAGGTCACTGATCATCATCATTAACTTGCGGTTATTACGATCGACCATCACGCCTGCGATTGGAGAGAGAAGCAGGAAAGGTGTTATAAAGGCGACCTGCATTCCTGCCATGGCAGTGGCACTACCTGTCTGTTTGTACATCCACAAGGTCATGCCAAAACCTGTCATGGAAGAAGCCAGGACGGAGATTATCTGGCCAATCCAAACTACCATAAAGCCGGCCATACCAGATGGCCGGCTTTGTTTATCCGATGAGGTTTCTGTCATAGCATGTCATCCATTCAGCTGTTCCAATGCCTGCTCGACTGTTAAATCACCATTATCAATTTTCGAAATTATATCTGAAATATTTGCAGGTGATTTCCTTTGAATACCTTCAGAAGAGGAGACACTCAAATCACCAGACACGCTATTCATTGTTACCTGCGCACCACCCTGACCGAAAATGACCGATTGCCTGCCATTGCTCTGGTTGGATCTCTGCACTGGTAAATTGGTACAGAGAGAACCACTGAGGGATTTTAAGGTCATTTCAGCGTCAACCATTTGGGATAATTTCAGTATGACATCGCCAGATACAGTATTAAATTGAAAAGGTCCTTCTCCCAATTTGGTATCAAGAATGAGATCACCACTGGTCGAATGGAATTTCACCTGGTCGAGATCTGCATTGGAAAGATTAATATCGCCGGAGACTGTTTTCGACAGTAATGTACCGGTCAGGTCATTTCCAACTATATCGCCACTGACTGATTCAATGTTAATCTTTCCAGATATTGAATCCAAATGAATATCACCGCTGACAGTTTTGAATTCCGAGTTTCCAGTAATTTCGGAAACTTTGACCTCACTGCTGACTACCTTTATATCAATATTGGTTTGCTTTGGAACTTTAACCAGATAATCCACATCGCAGATCGTCATGCCGCGAAGAAGGTTCAAGGCATGATCTTGAAATTTCGTGGCAACTGAAACAGTTCCATCATCTGATTGCGTACATTCCACACTGGTTTGATCCATATCACCTGAACCAGGTTGTTTTATGGCGAATATATGGATAACTTCTTCTTCTGCTGCCTGGATAATCACTGAACCACTGACATTATTCAATTTCAGATTGGCAGGAGAAGATACTTGAAATTTCAAATCAACAGGATCGGTTAACATATGAATTCCTTATATTAGATTTTTTTTTAAAGGGTAGAACAGTTCACTCCACAAAGATCTCTACGTGTTCACCATCCTCTTCATCCATGACATCAACGATCTTTCCAGACATCCCATTTTGCAAAGCATCCATCACTTCGGACATATCCACCCCCGCAACTTCAGGAGCGAAATGTGCACCTATCTTCATTCCAGCATCAATGAGGCTGATCGGGATCTGGACGGTAGCCTTGGATCTTCCAGTCGTTGTATCGGTCACTCGCACTCTCAACCAGCGCGCACCGCTTGAGCTCATCCCAACTGTTCCTGAACTGGTCGGTTTTTGACTGGTATTAAGGGCTGAAAGCAATTTTGCACCTTCTTCAGCATTAATTTTCCCTTCATCGATCATTTTCAAGATCTTCATTCTTTCTTCCATGTTGACCATCTTCGACCTCCTTAAGAGATACTGTTTCGATATTTCATTAGATTATTCGACTCTCACTTTTCGAATTTAAATATATTCCTGCATTTTCAACCATTTTTCATTATCAACCGATAAAAACCTGGACCTTTTCACCGTCATCACCCTCGTCTACATTTACCACCAAGGGATCGCTGGATTCGTGCAGGGCATCAATCATTTGATCTATGGGAACATTTTTTATTCCGTCGATGCTATTTCCGAAGTTTCGGAAGAACCAGGATGCCAAACCGAGCGGCAACGGAAAGCCAAATCGTATCCTGCGAGGAAACTCACCTGGTTCCTGTTCAATGGAGACAAACAGCCAACGTGATGTTCTTGAGCTCCAACCCAACATGAGGATGAGAACTCCGAGGATCAATATTGGCAATCCAAGGCAATAGAATGATCCATTGAACCCTGCCAACGGCAGCATATTTCTGAACATGATCCAGCTTCCGATCGTGGTTATTGCAACCCCGATCCAAAATGGGATCATCCAAAGACTACGGGCTTTATCCATTGTTTTAGATATTCCAGGATCCTGTTCGGCAGGAGGAGGATCGATTACATCCGGATCCGGGGATGATGAAGCAGCAGGTCTCTGTCCAAACTCATCATTCGATGGTTGTTCATCCAACACCTGCATCAGGCGAAGTCCTTCCTCTGCGGAGATTTTTTCCTCCTGGATCATCTTCAGTATTTTGGATCGTTCATCAGATGTCATTGTTATTCTCCTTATTCTTCAAGGGCAGCGAATAAACTTTCTGCTTCCTCAACACTGATCTTTTTTTCCTGGAGCATTCTAAGAATTGTCAACCGCTCATCGTCGCTAACCTTTGGTGCAGCAGGTTTCCTACCAGTGGAGAAATTGAAGATCTCAGTACCTCCGACAACTACCCTGCCAGAAGTTCCACGCCTGGCTCGAACCTCAGCTGCACGAACTCTTGCCTCAGCACGCCGCATTGCAGCTTCCACTTTTGCACTTGTTCGACGTGATATTCCTTCCGTACGCTTGTTCACCTTTTCAATGGCTTTTTGAACTTTCAGGTTAATTTTTTCGTTGAAATCACCTCTAAAGCCAGGTATTGGCGGGATTGGAGGTATGGGTGGAATCGGAGGAATGGGAGGTATCCCGGCAAAGTCTGACATGCCCACACCAAAATCTGCAGCTGAACTCCATCGTTCGGATTTGCTTGTGACAACCAGGTCCCCACCAGCATTCAGGAAAAACTTCGCTGATCCATCACCCAGTGTTAAATCCTGGGTCGGACTGCCTTCAACAATCTCCACTCCAGGAATATCAACATGGAGAGAATCTTCATCGCCGCTCAATGTTGCCAGGTGCAACTCTGCATTGGCAGCAACTGGCAGGTGAAGGAGTAAATCTCCATCTGCAGTTACGCGACATTCCAAACCAGATTCAGGTATCAATTTCAATGCTGCATCTCCAGAAGTTGCTGCATTAATTGAACCTGCGATATTACTTAGAAAGAGATCCCCTTCCACCATTTCAAGGGTTACATTCCCTTCCACATCCCGGAGTGATGCATCTCCCGATATGGATTTTGATGAACAATCTCCAGAACCATTATAGAGATTAAAATCACCGCTGACATCTCCCAATTCCACGCTGCCTACAAGCCGCAGCATAACATCACCGGAAACATTATCAATGAATAAATTAGTGGCTGAATTGATGGTCAAATCTCCAGATATATTCCCCATTTTGACTACACTCATCATTGCCTGCAAGCCAACATCCCCGGAGATATCCCCAATTGTAAAGTTTGCCTGCCTTGGAAGGTAAAGGATGAGATCATCATCGCACGAGATCTCGAAAATGTTCTCGTTTGAGTCCACTACCAATTCTTCACCATTGGTCCTGGCCATGATCTCCGATCGATCCCAGCCTGCAATACGCAGGTCACCTGAGAGATTTTCCAAGATTATCTTGGATTCCGGATTTGCTTGTAAGATTTGCTGTTTCATTGATCACTCCTCTCCTTCCAACAATCGTCGGGCAACATCCGCTGTGATGGTGCCTTCATCCAGATCCTGGAGGATCTTGAGGCGCTGCTCTGCAGATATTTCTTCTGTATCATCATCCTTTCCGGGTTCATAGCCCATTGCCCGGATCACTTCATGCAATCTATTTCTAATGGTCGGATAAGACAAGTTCAACTCATCCTCCATGCGGTTTATCTTGCCTTCACAGCGAACAAATGTTTCCACAAAATCCAACTGCTCGAGGGTTAATCCAGGAAATGCTCCATTTGTGAAGCGGCCCTCAATGGTGGTGTCACAAGATGGGCAATACAAACGGGAAACCACAAGTTCACTATCACATATGGGGCAGGCACTCAACGATTGTTTCATACTTCACCTCTTTTTTATCACTATCACCTGGTCCTGCGTTACAGCAAGACCGGGATCAAGATACTTTTCCTTGAAAAACCCTTATTTGTATTAAAATTATACACAATTATATTGATAAGTCAAGGTTTATTATTCAAATATATTAAAATTCTTATTAATTTTATTTACTATTTCCTTTGAAAGGTTCATTTTATTGATAATGACACCTCTTGTCATGACAACAAATCAATAATTCCTGACAACAACCTTGACAACGAACATATGTTCGTGTTATTATTAGCACAAATGAGCGAATATTTGAAAGGCAGGTAATCATGGTCAGACCTCGAAAGGGAATCAACGAAAGGCATCAGAAGATCCTGGATTATCTTGGCAGGCGCCAGGAAAAACAAGGCTATCCCCCATCCATTCGTGAGATTGGAGAAGCAACCGGTATTTCTTCGACATCTGTTGTCACCTATTACTTAAAACAACTGGAAGAGATGAACCTGATCGAGAGGGACCATAACGTTTCAAGAGGTGTACGACTTACAAACCAGGTTCAAAGGTCTTTCAACAAGGCAGCTCATGCAGTCAGTGATATTGCCTCAAGTATTCAAGAAATGCTAAGCATACCGGTACTTGGACGTATCGTCGCAGGAGAACCCATATCCACCCCCGCGTCTGATTTTACATACTTTGATGCTGAAAGTAATATCCAGATAGCGCGCAGCCTACTTTCTTCCAAGGAAAAAACAAGTGAGTTATTTGCACTTGAAGTTGAAGGAACATCCATGATCGACGCAATGGTTAATGACGGCGATCTTGTCATTATGAAGAAAGCTGAAACTGCAAAAAACGGAGAAATGGTGGCGGTTTGGTTAAAAGCCAGCGACCAGACTACATTAAAGTATTTTTACAAGGAACCCAAACGGATCCGTCTTCAACCTGCCAATCCGACCATGGATCCAATCTATGTTGACAGCTCAGCCGATCTGATCATTCAGGGTAAGGTGGTTATGGTCATCAGGAAAGTTGATACCCTGGCTGCCTAGTCATCTAAACCCAAATATCGGTGTAAGAGTCATCCAGGTTGGATGACTCTTTATTTATTATCTTCGTTGTGATTTTATTGTAAGATCACCAGCACTGAATCCATCACCAGCGTAGTTCCATCTGCCATGCTGGTTTCATAAACCTCAATCCTGACCAATCCGGGAGTGGGATCTGCCTCTGTTATATCAACCATATCCGAAAATGTCCCGGGATCACCGGGGTTTGCCACCGGGGCCATAAAAGAACCCTGGTAGATGACCTGGTCATTGACATCCATAACCCTTACCACAAAGGTAGATTCGAATGGGGAGATGGTGAAACTACCGGAGACATGGAACTGATTAGAGATGACACTGCCAGGTAGTGGCTCATTCAAGGTGATATCACGAAACGAGGAACCTTCCGTACCTGTGGTGATGTGCACCAAACGGAAACCAAATCCGGGGTAGTATTCAAAAGACCTGGTCATGGACATACTTGGACAACAAAGCCCATCGTTTGGTCCATGAACGAGCATATCCATGGTGATTCGCTTGTTATCAAAACTCATTTCATTAACAACAACTCTATCACCCAGGTAATACCCCTGTCCCGGTGAAGCAATTCCTTCAATATTCATTACTGGAACCAGGTATTCAAATTGCCCTGTCCCACCATGATTTTCAACAAGGATGACAGCAGCATCCTCATTCTCGTCTCCATCCAGATCTGCAAAAACGACCTTATCCAGAAGTGATACCCTTAATGTTTCAGCTCCTGTGACATTTTCATATGCTCCATCTAGCAGCAATACCCTGGTAGATCCATCGCCCAGAAGATATTCAATGTTCTTTAATCTATCGACTGTCAGGTTTTTTTGTTCGGGAGATAACTGCGTTTCAGTGGATACCAGATTTTCAGGAGATGCAGTTAGACCGGGTTGTGGAAGATTTGGAAAACATCCTGTCAACATTAAGAGAAGTATGGAAAAATAAAAAATTGAAAAGCGTGTTTTCATAAATACCTCCTCCAAACAGAGATCAAGGAATCAAAGGATTCCAGGTTGCACCACCGTCAAGTGTTGTGTAAAACAAATGGTGATCGGATGCATCCGCTGTCAACATCCACCCTGTATTAGCATCCACAAAATCCACCTTGGCGAGGATTTCCCGAACATCCACATTGGTGGCAATTGATGACCATGATAAGCCGCCATCATGGCTGCTCAACAAGGATGGACCACCGTCCCACACTATAAAATCTGAAGGTGATACCAGGCAAATTTCGCCAGTCGAAAGCAATGGTTCCAACGGAGACCAATTCACGCCTCCATCTGATGTATGATAAAAAATGTAAACAGTATTTGTCCCATAACTTCGAATCGGAAGGATACCATTCGAATCATCGAAAAAGCGGGGAGGCAAGACCACGGTCATGGTTGAAGCGTAACCTTCGGGAAGCACAATATTCTGCTTTACCCAATCTGCACCACCATTCTGGCTGGCATAAAGGTAAACAAAGCCTTCCATAGGGATGCTTCCCCCGACCCATAAATTCATAGAATCAAGGACACCCAACCCACTTTTTTGACCGCTGAAAGGCAGGCTATTAACATCATCTCCCATTCCGGCCTGCATTTCGTATACAGCGGTCCAATTGTGACCTCCATCATTTGTCGAATAGATATCGACAGCGGAAGAACCAGCTGCAGCACCTCTGCCAACAAGGATGAAACCCAAGCTTGGGTCAATGAAATTAATATCTCCTCCACCAAAAGGAACAGGCAACAGCTCCCAATTCTGTCCCCCATCCGTTGTTATAGCAATTGTTCCGTCCTGGAAATTATCAGCAGGGATCACAACCCAGCCATTAAGGGGATCAATGAAGAAAACACTAGAGGAGTAACCAAGCCTGGTTACGCCAGGAGGTGTGATGTCGAACCAGGAAGTTCCTCCATTATTGGTAATAACAAGTTTATCCTCTGTAGCTCCCCACCCATTCAAGGTATCAAGTATATTAAAAATTAACAACTGGGGTGCATTTACTTCGGTAAAATGCTGGGATATGCTGGTTAGGTTTACTTCTTCTGTTGCGGTAGGAGAAGATATTGCAAGCAAGGTAGGAGATTGGGTTATCCCAGAAACCTGTATAGTAGGTGTCAAACTTGCATCCTGGCTTGAACATCCAATTATGGTTGTCATACATACCGTTATGATCAAAATATTTTTCAGGGATCCTTCAATTTTTAGCATGGGAACTCCACTACATATTTTCAATCCAGGCGAATACTATTATTCGCATCAAATCAACCCACTCCAATATTGTATCTTCTTCGTTAAACCATCCGATGACAGAATTCTACCACCGGGAGACCAAGCATGGAAACAATGGAGATGCAAGGAAATTATTGATTTGGTCGATTGTTGTATAATGAATTAAGATGAATCCAGGAACCGTGCCCAGGCAAAATCTCAAGGGTGAAACTGAATCTTTCGACAGCAGCATTACCAACCTGCTCGAGGAAATAGAACTGTCCATTAAATGGGACCGCCCATCCATATTGCTTGCTGTTTACCACTCAGAAGTCATAGGGAGGCAGGCACAGTCTGCTCTCGAGAAACAAATCTTCTCACTTAGGTACAAGGTCACCCACATCAAAGTGGACAAGGAAAACTTCGATCTGGCCTGGTTTCTCTCTCAATTCGACCAGCATGAGCAGGTCGTTTTCTTTGTATCCGGTTTGAGGTGGGGAGGTGGACGAAGCCGGACAAACGCCTATCAGGCATTGAATCTTCGCAGAGAACTATTCGTGAGCCAAAAAATTCGCATGGTGATTTGGTTGAATCCCGGGGAAGCGGTCAATCTTCCCATCCATGCCCCGGATTTCTGGGCTTTTCGTCATCGTGTGGTCGAATTTACAGATAAATCATCGCACCCAATCAATGAGTCACAAAAGGGATACACAAATCCAATCACAAGACACGATCTACTCTCCTGGCGTGACTGGCAGATCAACGAAACAGCAGACAGGATCAATGAGAAGATCAAACTTAGGGAATCTCTCCTGGCTGGCATGCCTGTCAGTGATTCATCACTGTTCATGCGAACCGAACTGATGTATACACTTGCTTTCCTTTATTGGAATAAAGGCAGGTTTGACAAGGCAGAGAACTACCTGGAACAAGCACTTGTTCTAACGCGTTTCCCGGATGGTATTTCCATGAAATCGAAACTCCAGGTTGCGACAGGAATTCTGTACCATGACCAGGGTGATCTTGAGAAAGCCATCCAGCGATACAAAAAAGCTCTTGAAACTAACCGGGATTATTCTCATGGTTGGAATAATCTTGGCAGGGCATACCTGGATTCAGGGCACAGGGAGGAAGCACTTGAAGCTTACAATCGATCTGTCAAGCTCGATCCCAGGAATGCGAACGCCTGGAATAATCTTGGGAATTATTACAGGTTGAATGGAGAATTCCAAAAAGGAGTTGATGCTTACAAAAAAGCTTCCAGGTTCGAATCCCTTCTTGATATCCCATTGATCAATATCGCATCTGCATATCTTGATCTTGGACAACCAGATAAAGCCATCCGGGCATTAAAAAAAGCAAACCGAAGTGATCCATCCAATGTTGTTACCCTTATGAAACTGGGTAATATTTACCATGGCATGAATCGATTCAAAGATGCCAGGACTGCATACAGCAATGCGAACAAAGAAGATCCTTCTTATTTCCCTGCATACATCGGTTTGATCGCATGCGATATAGCAATAAAAAAACCTCGATCAGCCAAGAAACACATCTCCCAGGCGCTTCCTTTCCTTGCAAACCAAAATGAATTGCTGCAGGCAGAATTTGAAACACAACGAGGAGATGACGAGAAGGCTGGCAAACTGTTAAAGAGAGCATTACAGAAAAACCTTACCACGATCCAGGAAGTTGATCGAAACCCTTTTCTATATTCGTTGCGAGAACATGACCTTTCATCTACTTAGTTAATAAAGAGAATTTATGATCCAATTGGGATTTTTAAAACAACACGAGGGTTAATGAATTTTTACCAGGCTGCCACAAGCATCTTCATGCTGGGAATGACCATCATAATTGCATGGTCCACATTTAAAAAGAGACATGCACGCTGTTCGGCACCTTTGATGTCATTCTCCATCGGCCTGGCAGCCTGGGCCATACTTTACGCCCTCAGTTCAATAATTACCCAGAAATATGTGTATACCTGGCTGGGGATCATGTACCTGGTCGCTAACCTGACCCGCCTATCATTATTCGTTTTTGCAATCAATTATTCTGACACAGCCAATTGGTTGAACAAGCGAACGCTTGCCATTCTCCTGATAGAACCTTTCACAACTCTTGGTATTCTTCTAACCAATCCCTGGCATGGTTTCTTTTTTGCACGGATCACGCGGGAAATCCTGGGAAGAACGGTATCGTTTGGACCGTGGTTCTGGATCACGACCGTATATAATTTTTGCCTGCTATTAGCCACGATCCTGATCCTTGGTCAAACCTACCTGAAACCATCCAGGACCAATCGAAGCGTATCCGGGTTACTATTTCTTGGCATGTTGGCTCCCTTGGTTCTATATATCGCGACCATGGCAGGTTCCGAAATCATTCCCGGCGCCGACCTCTCCCCTATCATTTTCTTGGTACCGAGCCTGACCATCATCATAGGCCTGCTTCGAAATGATCTTCTTGATTATTCCATTCAATCACGAGACAGGGTCATTGAAGTCATGAACGACGGCTGGATGGTTCTGGATGAAAATAACAATGTGATCGATATCAATCCGTTTGCAGAAACCTTGATTGGACGTACACGTCAGCAAGTATTTGGCTTGCCTGTCAAATCAGTACTATCAGAATGGTCCAACCTGCTCAACATCGTGGATAATCCAACCATTGTGTTGGACACTAACTTCAGTGTTGAGATCAATAACTCCTGGCGGTATATCAACATGCGGGTTCTACCGATCATTAACAATGGAAATGAAACCAGCGGTCATGTTATCAACTGGCGGGACATGACCGATCAAAAGAAAGTTGAAGATTCGCGTAAACAAACCAGGGATGACCAGTTCTTATTAATTCGCGGACTGGCCAACGCAGCCAGTGAAGCGCCTGACCTGGAATATTTCTTTTCAGAATCCATATACCTGGTTATGTCCATTTTCCAAAGCCAGACACTTTGTTTGTTCCTCTTGGATGATGAAATGAAGGAGGGAGATCCATTCCGATTATCCCTTGTCCACCAGGTTGGATTGAACCCCATGACAGCCCGAAACCTATTGCACTTGAAGATTGAAAAAAGCCTGCCGGGTTCTTTGTACCATGCAGTCCTGGAACGAAAAGGCACTTACATTTCCCCAAACATGGAAGTGGACCGATCCATCCCGGATGAGATCAAAGACCTGGGACCAGGTTCATTGATCATTTCTGCCTTAAGATCAAACAACCAATTATTGGGGATGGTTTGCCAGGTACGAAGAATACCTGGAGACTATTCAACGGAAGACAGAATGCGTTTCCAATTTGTTATCGATGATATATCAAACTTCATCTACAATGACCGCCAACGTCAGTTGGCGATTGGCCTGGCTGAAAGGTCCCGGCTGGTTCGTGATCTGCATGATTCTGTGACGCAGAAACTTTATGGTCTTCTTGCATTGACAGAAGCAGCCCAGGCAGGGCTGGAAATGGGATCAATGGAAATGAGCAAGAAAGTCCTCACACCAATTGGTGAACATGCCAGGCAGGCATTGAAGGAAATGAGGTTATTCCTTTATGAATTGAGTCCATCCAACCTTAAGAAAGATGGATTGATAGCAACATTGAACCAGCGTTTGGATGCCGTTGAAGGAAGAGCTGATATGAAACGGAAGATCATATCGGATGATGACATTTACCTTACCAACGAACAACAGGTGGCATTCTATTACATCGCCCAGGAAGCATTGAACAATACGCTAAGGCACGCCCATGCCAAATCCGTACAGATATCCTTGAAACAAACTGAAAATGACATTATCATGGAGATTGAAGATGATGGCATCGGTTTTGATACCACCAAACAAGAGAAAGGTGGAATAGGGAGCCGAAGCATGCAGGAACGCAGTGAACAAATCGGTGCGAAACTCGAAATATTTTCAAAACCCGGAGAAGGAACGAGGGTAGTCCTTAAAATGAAGAAGAATGGAGGATAACATGGAGAAAATTCGAATACTGATCGTGGATGACATGACAGTTATCCGGGAAGGATTGATGGCAATTCTATCCTTTTTCCCTGACCTTGAAGTGGTTGGACAGGCAGAAGATGGTTTGGAAGCGGTGGAAAAAGCCAGGGAATTGAAACCAGATGTTATCCTGCTGGACCTGGTAATGCCCAAGCAAAATGGATTGAAGACCATCCCCCAGCTGCTTGAGATCAAGCCAAAACCAAATATCCTGGTAGTTACATCTTTTGCAGAAGACGAACTTGTGTTTCCGGCAATCAAAGCAGGTGCACTTGGCTACCTGCTCAAGGATTTCGAGCGGGATAACCTGGTCCAATCGATCCGCGATGTGAACAGAGGCCAGGCGTCACTGGCTCCATCAATTGCCCTGAAGGTCATCCAGGAATTCAACAATCCTGAAGAAGCTTCCCTTCCCCAGGATGCCTTAACTTCAAGAGAATTGGATACGCTGCGCCTGATCGCACGAGGCTACAGCAACCAGGAAATCGCCAATGAGCTTGTTATCCAGGAACGGACTGTAGCCAAATATGTGAGCTCCATTTTAACCAAGATTCACGTGGAGAATCGAACCAAGGCTGCCCTCTATGCGCTGCGGCAAGGCATTTCTGAACTTGAGGTAAATCCAAAACTGGATCAATAATCCAACTTAAAAATCTCTCGGAAAGCATCCCGGATATAAACACAGGGATGCTTTCTTGTTTTTCTGTAAATAGTGGTCATTCTTGACCAATAAAAAGAACCCGGATGGTCAAATTCTGCCAATCCAGCCTCTCTAGAAAGGCATATTTCCTTCATTTCCCCCCAGCCCATAGATAGATATACTGATTTCAGGCACCACCGTAGGAATGAAACGGTGATGGATCATTTAATGATTATCGAAAAAAGGATCTCGTCTCTCAGCACCATTTATGGATCGACTTGAGGAAGAAATGATCGATTTTGAATACATCACAGCAAAGGATTTTGACAGGGCATGGCTGAATTTTGAACTGGACCTGCCTCTCAAACCCGGGAAGGATGGGAAAGACAATCCATTCTATATCAATCGACCCGGCAATCCGATTGCTGAGCTTGAAGATGCTTTACTTTCGCCCTTCTATCAACCACCTAAATTCTTCTTCTCAGGGCATCGTGGTTGTGGAAAATCGACTGAATTGCTGCACCTGATGAGTAATCCGGATATCCAGAGTAAATTCTGGACCATAAATTTCAGCATTCGTGACGAAGCGGACATCATTGACCTGGATTTTAGAGATATTCTCTTATCCATAGGCGGGCGAATGTTCCGTGAATACAAAAAAAATGGAGGGAAATTACCGGAGCAGTTACTCAAAGAATTGAATACCTGGCGCGGGAAATTAGAAGAAGAGATTAAAACCATCAAAGGGATGCCAGTTGCCCTCGAGTTGGAAGGTGGAATAGAAGCCTTCTTTGTTCAAACTGGATTAAAGATGAAAATGGAACCGAAGACCCGTAAAGAGATCCGTCAGGTCTTCGAAAGGGATATCACAGGTCTGATCGCTGTAATCAACAACATCGCCATGGCAATTTATGGAAAAGAGAAACGAATTCCCCTGATTCTTATCGACGACCTGGATAAACCGGAACTTCAAAAAGCCCGCGAGATCTTCCATGATCATAGGGAGATCATGATGCAGCCAAATTGCGCCATTGTTTATACGGTTTCGAGCGCCTTGTTTTACAACAAGAACTTTGACTCAATCCGAGACAGGGCAATATTCCTTCCCAATATCGAACTGCATCCAAGGTTAAAACCCAATGTCAATAACGACCAGGGTTATAAAACCATGAAGAATTTTATCACCCAAAGAATGGCGCCAGAATTGATCGAACCCTCTGCAATAAACCAGGCCATAACCTACAGCGGTGGCGTTTTCAGGGAGCTTGCTCGTATCATGCGCACGGCTATCGGTCAGGCACGTCGCCGAAAAACCATCCGTATAGAAATGGAAGACGTGGAATATGCAGCCACCGAAATGAGAAATGAATACCGTCGTATCCTTGAAAAAGAGGACATAGCCATCCTTAAGAAGGTACAGGTCACCAACCAACTGGAATACAGCGAACGACTGACCCCCCTGCTTCAATTGTTGGCCATGCTGGAATATCGTAACGGTGAAAACTGGTGCGATGTTCACCCAGTTCTTCGCAAGATTTTGAACAATGATGGTTCCCTGTAAGAATCGAAAGGGTAGAAGTAGATGAAAATAAAACCCACGAATGCTGTAGCAATCGACAACAATAAACTCGATGATCGGGTTGATATTCTATTCAGGGAATTAGAGCTTGCAATTCGATGGAAACGTCCTTCCATCCTGTTGGCTGTTTTTAGCTCCACCAACAACCATGGTGACATAAAAACGATCCTAAAGAATCGCCTGCATGGAGTCGGACAGGATGTTCACTCATTAAGGCTTGATGATGAAATTTCTTCAGATCTCCCCAATTATTTAACCAACCTTCCAAACCTTGATCAAAAGGTTATCTTTGTAGAAGGGTTTAATGGGGGTGGAAGAGAAAAGAACATCGAAGCTTACCGCTACTTGAATATCAGCAGGGATTATTTCATTAATCGAAAGGTAAGAGTTGTTTTCTGGTTGACATCAGAAGAAGCCAATGACCTGGCTCGATATTCACCTGAATTCTGGGGGTTCAGGCATCGAGTGGTCGAGTTTCTCGATTTGCACGATCCGAAGCAATCACCTTTGCACTCGCTTGGTACTGTCTGGCAGGGAATTGGCGAATTTTCCAATGGAATGGATGAGGTCGATGAAAAGATCTCTTTGAGAAATTCGATCCTGGCAGACCTTCCCGATATGGACGAATCCACTTCAGCACGAGCAAACCTGTTTATATCCCTGGGAGTTCTTTACTGGCGCAAGGGAGAGATGGAAAAAGCGATTGGGAATTCCAAAAAAGCTCTCGAACTTGCTTCAAAATTGGACAATAAATGGTTTGAAGCTTTTTGTTACAACTCCATGGCACTCATCCATGCGAACACAGGCAAAGTGAGCGAATCAATTGAAGCGTTGGAACATGCCGTTGAATTGGTACCTGACCAATATTTTCCGTTGAACAATCTTGGCAACCTATTCAGCGAACTCGATCGATTTGATGAAGCGATGGTCGCTTTTCGAACAGTCATACAGAGGAATCCCCGAGATCCAATGAGCCTTAATGGAATGGGTACTGTATATTACAGGCAAGGCAAAACCAAGGAAGCCTATCGGAATTTCACCCAAGCAATCCAGGCAGCCCCTACGTTCGCTCATCCATGGATCGGTCTTGGAAATATCTATAACAGCCAAAACCAGACCGAAGCTGCCATTTCTGCATATCAGAAAGCCATTGATCTAGATCGACACCTGGCATTACCGTGGATCAATATTGGGAGTCTTTTCGAAAAGCTAAACCGCCTTGATGATGCCGCTCAAGCATTTCAAAATGCTTTCGACCTTGATCCCACCAATCCTGTCACCTGGAATGCACAGGGAAAGATCTATATGAATACAGGTTGTTTTGATGAAGCTGTCTGTGCATTTGAAAAATCCATTGACCTGGACCATGGAAATGGGTGGTCATATGTCAACCTGGCACAAACATATGTTTGTAAAGGTAAATACGACGAAGCCATAAAACTCTACCATCAAAGCATCCGTCTTTTTAAAACCAGAACTGAGAAGGCGATCACATGGAGCAAACTTGGGAATATCTACCAGTTAAAGAATGATATTCAGAATGCCATCGCAGCCAAGAAAATTGCCCTTGAACTCGACCCCGATAATGAACATCTCAAGAATGAGCTCTTTGAGATCCATAATTCATTGAAATCATCCAGCGAACCAGGAGATCCAAATTCATACCCATTACCTGAGATGGAACATATAGCGTTAGGTAGATTCCTGCAAGGATCAACCCTGGTAAATCAAGGGCTCAATGGTTCAATAAATATTGGACCGGAAGTTACTTATCCGCAGGACAGCTCGCCAAATTCAGCCTTTACCTGGAATGAAATAGGGAATAAACATTTAAATAAAATGGAACTTGGAAAGGCAAAAAGAGCCTACCAAAAAGCCATTGAACTTGATGAACATTACGGATGGCCTTATGCCAATCTTGCTTCGATCTCGGTGAAGCAGGAAAGATTTGAGAAGGCACTTCCCTTGTACCATCAGAGCCTTCGCCATTTAAAAACAAGATGGGAGAAAGCTGTCATCTGGAACCGGCTTGGAAATATCTACCGAAAACAAAATGATTTTAAAAAGGCGATTCAAGCCCATCGGAAAGCTTTGGAGCTTGACCCGAAAAATATCCCTGCACTGCAGGATCTAGTTCGTATCCACAACGACCTGGAACAAGTCAGGGATACGATATCACAATTAGCCAACAGCCTGGATAAAGCTGTTGCCTGGGATATGCTGGGAAATGCTTACCTTTCATTAAGTGATTATGAATCTTCCGTAGATGCTTTCCAGCATGCCGTTGATCTTGCTCCTAATGATTTTGCTTATCGCTTTGACCTGGAGGAAGCTCGGAAAGCATGCGATAATCAACTAAATCGGTCGAGGAAACATAAGAAGTCATCCGGAAACACCTGGATCCAGAAGCTTCTTCAAGCTTTGCAGGGAAAGGATATTTTTCCATCATTACGAATTTCCCATCCAGGACCTCTGGGTGAGTTGATAGACCTGGATCCTGGTTATAGTGAAAACAAGGATATTCAAATTGAAAAGAAGGGACAAGGTAAGCCATCGTCTGGTTTTCCCATTGGCGGACCTTCAACAAACAAATCCAACCCTTTAAGCAAGACAAACATCTCTGCCGATGAATCCCAGGAAGGGTCATTCTCAATACCTCCTTTTCTCCAGAAATTAACTTCCGGGGTTCAGGATTTGTGGCGAATGAGCGGCAAAACCGATGAGTTCCCTGCTACAAAGGTAGGTACAAACCCGAATCGGGAGCATAAATTAATCTCGAATTTTCATGATGCAGAACTTGTCACCATCGGATCAGGTCTGGGTCAGGGTCAGATCATGCTTTCTCCGGGAACATCACCACGTCAATCTGCCAATAACATGGTACCGGTTTATGGTAAGTCAAACAAACTAGTTTCTGTATCAAAGCCAACGGTGGGAGATACCGTGATGAAAACCCCTCCCTGGGAACAGAAGATTGATCCAATAAGAGTTGAACGGGATATACTCCGTTACCAGACAGTCACCAGCATCAACCCTCAGAATGCACGTGCATGGTATACCCTTGGTGACTTATATCGATCGGTTGGCAGGTTGGAAGAATCAGTTTCAGCTCTTGAGAAGGCTGCAAGTATAGACCCGAGCAAGGAAGTGTACTTATATCATCTCGGTAAGGCATATGCTGCCCAATTCAGAATCGATGATGCAATTGAAACTTTCAAGAAAGTGATTGCAATCAATCCACAGTATTCCCTGGCGCACGCTACCCTGGCTGGTTTTTACCATACCCTCGGAAAAAAACGGGAATACCGCCAACACATGTCAATTGCTAGGGAAGCCATCAAAGACGAAAATGATTACAACCGAGCCTGCCTGGAAGCATTATGCGGAAATGCAGAGGATTCCGTAGCCCTTCTAAAAACAGCATTGCAGGAAAAACAGGTGACCATGGAATGGGTTGCACGGGACCCGGATTTTGATGGCATCCGCAACGAACAAATCTTTATTGATCTTGTGAAAAATTGAAAACGCAACCAAACCCTCTCGTAGAGAGGGGAAAAAAGAGAAACAGGCTTCGAAAGTTGGAAGCCTGTTTCTCTTTTAATATAATATTTTAGTGATTTTCATAAGGTTTTATATATGACTGGTATCTAGGATATTCGTATTACAATAAATATTAGGTTTGGCTCTTATCCGATTAGGAATCATTTTGTTTTAATAAGCCGGATGGAATATTTCATTGTGGGTTTTCCATTATAAAGGAGTTGATCATTTATGCCAGCAATAGGTTGGATAGAAGTTAATGATATGTATTGTAAAGGCTGCGAATTGTGCATTTCAGTCTGCCCCCAGGAAGTTCTCAAATTGAACATGGAGCACCTGACGCCAAAAGGATTCCATCCAGCATACCTATACAAGGATGGTTGCACAGGGTGTGCGATCTGCTCGATCATATGCCCGGATGCCGCCATAACGGTTTATCGTGAAGTAAAAAAGAAATCCCCAGCATTGGAAGGAGCATGAGATGGCTCGTGAATTGCTGAAGGGCAATGTAGCCATGGCTGAAGCAGCAGTTAGAGTCGGGCTGGAAGCCTATTTTGGATATCCCATAACACCTCAAACCGAACTATTAGAGCACCTTTCTGCCCGATTACCTGAATTAGGCAGAACATTTGTACAGGCTGAAAGCGAGGTTGCAGCAATCAACATGGTATATGGAGCTGCATGCACGGGTACCCGGGTCATGACATCGTCATCCAGCCCTGGGATTTCCTTGATGCAGGAAGGTATCTCGTATATTGCCGGGACAGAATTACCAGCGGTATTGATCAACGTAATGCGTGGCGGACCCGGATTAGGGAATATTGCCCCCTCCCAATCTGACTACAACCAAGCTGTAAAGGGGGGAGGTCATGGAGATTACAATCTGATTGTTCTTGCTCCATCCACTGTTCAGGAAGCGATCGACCTGGTAGTTTTGTCTTTTGACCTTGCTGAAAAATACCGGATGATAACGATGATGTTGGCAGATGGCTCCATCGGCCAGATGATGGAACCGGCTGAATTACCGCAAATGCGACCAGTAGTAAGGAAGGATTGGGATTGGGCTGTAACAGGAGCAAAGGATCGGGACAGACGAATTCTATCCTCCATCTATATCAATCCTCCATTGGAGGAAGAAACCAATATTCGATTAATGAAAAGATGGCAGGAAGTTGAAGCCAATGAAGTTCGATATAAAGAATACTACCTGGATGATGCGGATTTCGTAGTCATCGGGTTTGGTACTTCGGGAAGAGTGGCTTTATCCGCCGTGCGAGCAGCACGGGCTGAAGGAATCAAAGTCGGATTACTGCGTCCAATAAGCCTGAACCCATTTCCATTTGCTCTAGTTGAAGAACTGGCTGAAAAGGCAAGCGCATTCCTTGTTGTTGAAATGAACAGCGGGCAGATGCTGGAAGATATCCGCCTTGCCACAAAGGGACGCATCCCGGTAGAATTCTACGCACGCCTGGGAGGAATTGTTCCCTTCCCTGATGAAGTTCTGTCTGAAATTCACCGCATAGCCACAACCAAGCTGAATACCAAAATTCATCCAAGAGATGCCTGGCTGGCTAGATTTACGGCACAGAACGGAGGTGGATCATGACAAATGAAATCGCCATTGCTGAAAATATAGTTTACTCACGACCAAAAAGCCTGACAGAAGTCCATAATCACTATTGTCCTGGCTGCACCCACGGCATTGCACATCGACTAATCGCCGAAGTATTGGACGAGATGGGCATTCGTGATAAAACCATCGGAGTGGCACCGGTAGGTTGTTCGGTGTTTGCCTATAATTATTTTGATTGTGATTTTGTTGAGGCAGCTCACGGACGTGCCCCTGCCATGGCAACCGGGATCAAAAGGGTCCTTCCTGATCGGGCTGTATTCACTTACCAGGGAGATGGTGACCTGGCTTCGATTGGCATGGCAGAGATCATGCATGCAGCTGCCAGAGGTGAAAATATTTCGGTTATATTCATCAACAACGCCATATATGGCATGACTGGCGGTCAGATGGCTCCAACCACACTACCAGGACAAAAAACAACATCATCGCCCACTGGAAGGGATGTGGAAACCGCCGGGTACCCCATCCGCATGGCCGAGATTCTGGCAAACATGGATGGCGCAGGTTACATAGTTCGAAGGAGCCTGCATGATCCCAAGAATATCCGTCTATCCAAGAAAGCCATTCGGACTGCATTTGAAACACAGATGCATGGTCTTGGTTTTTCCCTTGTGGAACTGCTTTCCACGTGCCCAACCAACTGGGGTTTTACACCTGTTGAATCGTTGACCTGGCTTCAGGAGCACATGATACCGGTCTTTCCATTGGGTGATTTCAAAGTCTCCGAACACCTGGCAGCCATAAAACTTTAGATCTGGAGTCAACATGCAAAAAGAAATACTAATAGCAGGGTTCGGTGGTCAGGGTGTTCTTTTTGCCGGGCAGGTAATGGCGTATGCAGCCATGGATACCGGAAAAGAGGTCACCTGGATCCCATCTTATGGCCCTGAAATGCGCGGCGGTACCGCCAATTGCACTGTTGTGATCGCTGACGAAGAGATCGGTTCACCCCTGGTGTTGAATCCCCCGGCAGTTATTGCCTTGAACCTCCCTTCTTTCGACAAATACGAAGAGCTGGTGCAACCGGGAGGTGTACTGATCGTAAACAAGTCCATGGTAGACAGAGGTGCTTCCCGAAGTGACATCACCACCATATTTGTTCCCGGTAATGAAATGGCTGAGGAGATTGGTGATCGTCGTCTCCTCAACATGGTGATGGTTGGAGCTTTGTTAGCCTGCCTTCTTGAATTGAACATCAGCGATATTACGACTGCATTGAATGCTCATCTTCCTGAAAGACACAAAAAATTACTTCCCGAGAATGAAACTGCCCTTCAAAAAGGTTTTCGTTTTGCAAAGGAAGAGCTTAAAAAACAAGAATCCATAAGTTTATAGGTTCCCCTCCTTCTGATTAATTTTCACCTGTCAGAAAAAACATCTGGCAGGTTTTCTTATTCCATGGAAAGATTCTCCCAACACGGATCACCCACGAAAACCTGAAATAATACTATAATGCCAACATTATGAATTTCCTGATCACCGGAGCTGCCGGTTTTCTTGGCTCAGCATTAGCCAACCAATTAGTGCGGGAAGGACACCAGGTGCGAGGATTGGATGACCTATCCACTGGCGACCCAGCTTCGTTATCACCGGATGTTCATTTCACCAGGGGGGATGTTAATGATCGACCAAAATTATGGACTTTGCTTCAAGAAATCGATTGTGTATATCACATGGCTGCCCGGGTTTCAGTCCAGGAGTCGATCTTATATCCAAGGGAATACAACGCTGTTAACGTGGGAGGAACCGTAAGCCTGATGGAAGCCATGCGGGATGTGGGAGTTCGCCGGGTCATCCTGGCATCATCCGGTGCAATTTATGGAAACCAGGAAACACAACCACTGGTTGAGAATTTGATTCCCTCCCCCAGCTCGCCCTACGCCGTATCCAAGCTGGCTGCAGAGTATTACATCCGTACGATCGGAACACTCTGGGGAATCGAAACAGCCTGCCTGCGGATCTTTAACGCTTATGGTCCCGGTCAACGCATACCTGCATCTCACCCGCCGATCGTACCACATACCCTCAGGCAGGCCATCCAGAACGGTACTTTAATCGTTCATGGCGACGGCCAACAAACCCGTGATTATATATACGTGGATGATGTTACCAGTGCCATGGTGGCTGCAGCAACAGCTCCCAATATCAACGGAATGGTCATCAATGTTGGCAGTGGTGTGGAGACAAGTGTACGAGACCTGATCGACCGGGTTATTGATGCAACTGGAAGCAATGCAAATATCATTTACAATCAAAAAATAACCGGGGGCGTTTCCAATATGCGCGCAGACCTGACCCTGGCGTCCAAGAAACTCAACTTTAGACCATCAATATCATTGGAAGATGGGCTGCGTTTAACGTTGAAAAGGGATCTCCGTCTGCAACCAGTTCAATGACTTCCCCTGTTCCCATTCTAGCAAAAGAATTTTTTGATCGGTCAACCCTGGTGGTTGCCCGCGAACTGCTCGGCATGCGTCTTGTACGGAACCTGAACGGGAATAGGGTTTCCGGAATCATCATAGAAACAGAAGCATATATTGGAGAAACAGATCTAGGGTGCCATGCCAAGGCAGGTATGACAGCACGGACAAAAGTATTGTATGGTCCACCTGGTCATGCATATGTTTACTTTACATACGGGCATCATTGGATGCTGAATACAGTTACTGAAAAAGCCGGATTTCCAGCAGCCGTTCTTCTGCGTGCCATTCAACCCATGGAGGGGACCGAGATCATAAACACCAATCGGCAGGGGCGCGATACGAAAGGACCCGGCAAGTTAACCCAGGCATTACAGATCACCAAAGATTTCAACAATATCGATCTTTGTTCGGTTTATTCCGGGTTATGGATCGAGAAAGGAAAATCTATTCCTGATGAAAACGTGACCATTGGGCCTCGAGTGGGTTTATATACTGTACCTGAACCCTGGAGATCCAAACCTTGGAATTTCCAGGTTAAACAAAATCGCCAATAAAGGCATATATATTTAATTGTGTTGGATGAGTGCACTGAAAAGAGGGCTCATCACAACATTTGTGGAGGTAAAAATGGGATTGTTGGATGGAAAAATAGCACTCATATTTGGACTTGCCAACCATCGTTCAGTTGCCTGGGGTATTGCGCAAGCCATGCATGCCCAGGGAGCTACCATTGGATTAAGTTATGCTGGAGAAGCCCTCGAGCGGAGAGTCAAACCCCTGGCAGAATCCATCGGCTGTACTTTCCTGGAAGAGTGCGATGTGAGCAACGATGAGGCTATCCAGCGCGTTGCAGACAAAGCAGCCAGTGAATTTGGGCAAGTGGACATACTTGTTCACTCGATCGCATTTGCCAATCGGGAAGAATTGACTGGTCCTTATTACAACACCAGCCGGGAAGGGTTCCATTTAGCCCTGGACATCAGTGCATATTCGCTGGTTGCCCTTGCACACGCATTTCAACCGATCATGCCGAGGGGAGGCAGCATGGTATGCATGACCTATTATGGAGCAACCAAAGTTGCACCCCATTACAATGTCATGGGTGTTGCCAAAGCTGCCTTGGAAGCCTCAACGCGTTACCTTGCATATGATCTTGGTCCCCAAGGCGTCAGAGTAAATGCAATCTCCTTTGGACCGATCCGAACTCTTGCAGCAGCAGGTGTAAGTGGTTTCAAGGACATGCTGAGGGAATTTGCAAACCTCTCCCCACTGGGTGAGAATATTTCTGTTGAAGATGTAGGCAATGCAGCAGTTTTTCTATGTTCAGACCTGGCATCCCGCACCACTGGAGAAATTCTCTACGTGGATTCAGGGTACAACATCATGGGGGTGGCATCTCCCGAGGAAAAAACGGAGTAGAAGTGATAAAATAGCTTCATGTTTAAACGAAATACAATTCAGGAATCAGCCCCAGCAATCAAGGCAGTTGAACGTGTTACTTCTGTCCTTGGAAATGGGATCATATGGCAGGGTACTTTATCTGGTTCCGGGGGTGTTCGCATTGAAGGGATCTTTGAAGGTGAGTTGAATCTCACTGGCATGCTTGTTGTCAGCGAAACCGGACGGGTTACCTGCAAGGAAATCCACGCCGAGACTGTCGTTGTGGCTGGTTCTGTAAAGGGAAACATCACTGCAGAAAAAGTAGAAATTCGTTCAACAGGTCGAATTTGGGGAGATGTGGTTACAGTTTCTTTTGCCACCGAGGAAGGTTCTTTCCTGCGCGGCCAGATTCGGGTGGAAGAGAAACTAGGTGTTTCCACTCCAGATGAATCAAAATCTCCTGAAATAAATTAACCAATGAATAAGATCCCATCACTTTTTCCAATGTCATCACCAGACCTGGGAGATGCGGAGCGCGAAGCTGTCCAAGATGTTCTCCATACGCCCAATCTAAGCATGGGTCCAAGGATAGACCAATTCGAATCAGCCATATGCCGCTTTACAGGCAGTAAGAATGCCATAGCCGTTAACTCGGGAACATCGGGATTGCATTTATGCGTACGGGCATCAGATATTAAGAGCAGTGACTATGTCATTACATCACCATTCTCATTCGTTGCTTCCACCAATGTGATCCTCTTTGAAAATGCAATTCCCATCTATGTTGATATCGATCCCATTACTGGAAATATCGATACCAACCTGTTGAGATCTGCTGTAAACGATCTGATAACCGGTGGAAAGGTTGCAGAAAATTGGCTCCCCCGAAAAGGAGGATTTCCTGGTGGAAATTTGAAAGCCATTCTGCCGATCGATGTTTTTGGTCAACCAGCAGATCTTGATCCAATCATGGAGATTGCCAGACATCAAGGGTTGAAAGTGATAGAGGACTCATGTGAAGCACTTGGCGCAGAATATAAGGGACGCAAAGCTGGATCAATTGGAGATTTTGGTGTTTTTGCCTTCTACCCCAATAAACAGATAACGACTGGCGAAGGCGGTGTTGTCGTTACAGATGATGACAATGCAGCAGATCTTATGCGGTCCTTGCGAAACCAGGGGCGGGCTGTTGGAGACACCTGGCTTCAACATACACACCTTGGATATAACTACAGGATGGACGAGATGTCTGCAGCACTGGGAAATGTTCAGCTATCGAGGATCGAAGAGTTATTATCCAAGCGTGAGCAGGTGGCTGCCTGGTACACTGAACGCCTTTCAGAAATACCAGGGATTGAAACTCAGAGTATTCATTCGAATACAACCCGTATGTCATGGTTTGTTTATGTCATCCGATTTGCTGAAGGAATAAACAGGGATGAGATCGCCAGCAAGATAGAAAAATCGGGAGTCCCAGCCCGCCCATATTTTGTTCCCATCCACCTACAGCCATACATGGTAGACCGGTTTAGTTACCAGGCAGGTGACTTCCCGTCCACTGAAGATCTTGGTAATCGCAGCCTGGCAATCCCCTTTTCTGGGATCATGACGGAATCCCAGGTTGAGGAAATCTGCCGCATTATTCATTCTTCGCTATAAGTTTAACCTTGGAACAAAAGAGCTTCTACCCACTAAAAAGAAAAGGATATACTTTTCATGGAATCCTTATTCTAATCCTGCTTGCAATACTGTCTGTCAGTATCTGGCAGGCTGTAGTTTATGGTCAGGGAAGCGGGATGATCCTTTGGGCTATAGCCGCATTAATTACCATAATCCCACTACCTTTCCTGGTTTACAGGCTCTACTCTTTATATAGAGGTTTTTATTTACTGAGCCGGGAAACCCTGACAATACGATGGGGGCTTAGGCTGGAAAGGATAGCAGTTTCAGATATCGAGTGGATCCGATCTGCACAAGACCTGACCCATCCTTTGCGTTTACCAATATTTGCCACGGCTGGTGCAATACTGGGATATCAAACCCACCCGGATCTGGGAAATGTTGAATTCCTGGCTGCTGATAAGGGAAACTTGATTCTGGTTGCCTCCGCCCATAGGGTTTTTGCCATTTCACCCAGGGATCCAGTCAATTTTGTGGAGGAGTTCCAAAGAACAATCGAAATGGGAAGTCTTACGCCAATTCCATCCCAATCAATTTATCCATCATTTGTGGTCAGCCAGGCATGGAACAATAACACCACCAGGGTCTTATGGACAGCAGGATTGATCTTGAATGCAGGAATACTTGTGTGGGTCAGTTTCCTGGTTCCCAAGTTGTCAGAGATACCACTTGGTTTCATTTCACCAGGTATTCCAAGAAATATCGTTCCAGGTGTCCAGCTTTTCCTGCTACCCATCATCAGTATTCTATTCTTCTTCACAAGCTGGCTGACGGGAGTGTATTTCTACAGGCGATCTCCGTCCAGAACTCTTGCGTTCCTTACATGGGGATTTGCTGATTTTTCTTCAGTTTTATTTGTTCTTGCGATTCTTTTTATCATTACATCACCAGTTTCGATCTAAGCTATACAAATAAATCAAAATTTCAAACCTGAGGATTGTTTTGACATACCAATTGTTATTCGGATTTCTGCTGGCAGTAATTGTCGCTTCCATGGCGTGGTACTTTAACAGCCTCTCGAAAAGCGGTGCACTTGGAGCTGTTTTAATCGGAACGGTCATCTTTGGTCTGGGAGGATGGAAGTGGGCTATTATCCTCCTTACCTTTTTCATTTCATCGAGTATGTTATCCCGTATGTTTTCGAACAGGAAGACAGGCTTGAGTGAAAAATTTGAAAAAGGCAGCCAGAGGGACATGAGCCAGGTGTTAGCCAATGGCGGTATCGCCGCCATCTTTACCATCATGCACTTTTTTTTTCCTTCGGAATCCTGGCCTTGGACAGGTTTTATCGCCTCAATGGCTGCGGTAAATGCAGACACCTGGGCTACTGAATTGGGAGTACTAAATCCCGGTCCACCAAGGTTAATGACAAATTTCAAGAAGGTTGAAAAAGGGACAAGCGGTGCCATCTCATTGGTTGGTACTTTAGCCTCGTTTTTAGGGGCGAGCCTGGTTGCCATTATTGCCATTTTTCTAATGCCGGTAGATGATCCTATTCTCTTATATTGCATTATCTCAATTTCCGGAATATTAGGTTCTGGATTTGACTCTTTGCTTGGCAGCACAATACAAGCCATTTATCGTTGCCCTGCCTGCAATAAAGAAACGGAACGCCATCCACTACACAGCTGCGGAACAGAAACCACTTTAATACGGGGATTGAAATGGTTGAACAATGACCTGGTCAACGCTGGCTGTGCCTTTGCAGGTCCATTTTTTGCTCTTTTATTCCTCTGGATCGTTCGATAAAATGGTTATGGAGGACTTAGCGGAAAAACAAATTCATCCATTAAAAATCAAATTTATAGCATATAATCAGGAAGTTCAAAAATTGAATCATGTTGATCAATTATCAATTATGAAAATTTAATTTCAAGGAGTTATCATGTCTGAAAACGAAAAAGTAGTAGAAATCCTTATGTTCCACGATCCTGATGCTGTTTCACGCCTTACCCTGTGGACCAATATCATTGCCTGGGTTGTCCTGGTGGTTTCACTGATCGCATCAATCTCCAACGGTTACAATTCACTTACCAGCAATTGGGCAAGTATTTTGGAACCATCCATCCCTGCCATGATGAAGGTCGGGTTCCTCGCCCAGATCGTGCAGGATTCCTTAACAGGTGTGGTTTTCTTCCTGGTTCTGCGGGGAGTATCGGTAGGGTTAAATCTTCTGCGTGACCTGTTCTACGGAAACATCGACGAGGATTTTGAAGAAGACGACTAGATCCATAATCTGATAACCGAAAAAGACCATCCTGACGCCTTAACTCCCGTGCGTTGAAGATGGTCTTTTTTATATTTCTTTTAAGCCATTCAATATAAACGTAACGGTCAACCACTTAGGTGACCAATCACTATCCGGAGACCGATAAAGATCAATACCAATCCCCCGACGATCTCCATTTGTTTTCCGAATTTTCTTCCCAGGATGGTACCAAGCTTTAGACCTACCAGGGAAAGCAATCCAGTAACCAGACCTATTATCACCGCTGGGTACCAGATATTCACATCAATTAATGCCAGGCTGAATCCGACTGCCAATGCATCGATACTGACGGCGACTGAAAGAAGCAGCATAGTCCACCCACGGGATGGGTCTCGTGATCGTGAAGAGTTCACTCCGTCGAAGCCTGACCGAATCATTCTGCCACCCACAAAAACCAACAAAGCAAAGGCAACCCAATGATCAAAGCTTTCAATAAACCTGACAAGGTTTAAACCTGCGAACCAACCTGCTATCGGTAAAAGGAATTGAAATAAACCAAAATGGAAAATTAATCTAAACCTTGGCCGGATTCCTTCACATTGACCATCCGCCCCAATACCCAGGCTTACAGCAAAAGCATCCATAGCCATGCTGATGGCAATTAATAGAACCTCGAGAGAATTCAATTAACCACTCCAGATCTTGAAATCTTCGAGATTCGATCCCCCAATGAATTCCCTTAAAAGCGAATTATCAGGAATCAGGTCTGTTTCCACCGGCTCAAACCATTCAAGGAACGCAAGAAGCCTTTTTGCTTCGATATACTCCTGTTTTCCGTATGGCACCTGCCTGAGAAGAGGTTCTGCCAGACGGACCATTGCTGACAGTTCGTATACAAGTGCAGAGTTGAACATCACATCTGCATTTTCCTGGAAAGGAAAAATATGTTTGGCTTCTCCCCTCCCAACCGACTCCCAGCGATTGATGGTCTCCGCTGCAGAATACCCTCGCTGGTTTGCATCGCGAACTATCCTGCGGATCAAGCGAGTATCAGTTGTGGAAACCCGGTTATGCCTATCAAGGTTGATCTGTGTGAGGCAGGACACATAGATGCGAAAAGCCAGCTTTCTTAATGGTTCAGGGATCAACCCTGGGTTCAACCCATGGATACCCTCAAGGATGATGATCTGGTCCTTGTTCAATTGAATCAGATCACCTTCCATCTGGCGTCCATTAATAAAATCATAGCGGGGCAGTTGAACTGGATCTCCTGATATCAGCTTGGTTAATTTTTCAGCCAACTGTTCCAAATTCAATGTTTCTAGTGCTTCAAAATCGATCTCGCCATTTTCCCCTATTGGTGACTTATCTCTATCTACAAAGAAATTGTCAAGTTCTAGTGCAAACGGGGATATTCCCAACGCAAGCAACTGAACTGCCAATCTTCTTGAAAAAGTCGTTTTCCCTGATGAAGATGGCCCTGAAACAAGGATCAACCTAACTGGTTCTTCCCGCATGAAAATCTGCCTGGCGATGGAAGCGATATTCTGTTCATGTAATGCTTCTGAAACAAGGATAACTTCCCTTGTTCTTCCAGCGCAGGTGGCATCATTGAGTGCGCCGACATTATCGATTCCAAGCCTTTCCAACCATTCCCCATATTGCCTGAACATAGATAGTAGTTTTGGATAACCAGGAAGCGGAAGAAGCTGAGTAGGATGACTACGCTGAGGAAAGCGCAATGTGAATCCACCATCTGCTTTACTCAGATCAAAACAGGAAAGGTAACCTGTACTTGGTACCATGTAACCATGATGGTAGTCCATATACCCGGAAAGTTGGTAAAGGGTCACATAATCTTTATGCCGGTGTGCCAAAAGTCTTACTTTGTCAGGATAATCCATTTTTTCAAAATATGCCCTGGCTTCATCAAGAGGAAGGATCTTGCGAATAAATGGAAGATCCTCCAGTACATACTGCAGCATCAGATTATTAAGTTCCTGAAGTTCAGCTTCATCCAATGGAATTCTTCCAATTACATGGCAGTAATATCCACCGGATGCGACCGAATGATCGATAAGCAATCTGCCGGTAGGGAATAAATGGGAGAATGCAACTTCCAATAAGAATGTCAATGATCTACGATATATACGGGCGCCATCCTGGTCTGCCCTTGTTACAGGAGAGATTTCAGATTCCCTTTCGATCCGGTGAGTTAATTCATGCAATTCGGAATTAACGATCGCAGCGACATAGGGGACATCTCCTTCTTTTTGAGCTGACTCCAGAAATTCTCCGACTGTTGTTCCCCTGGGACCTTTCAGAACCCTTCCATCTGGAAAGTGAACTTCCACGAACTCGCTTGGTTCAACCTGTTCAATCAATACTTGATTTGTCATAACTTTGCCAATAGTTTCCCTGGTTGGCGGGAATAATCACTAACCGCCTGCTTTCCATCAACAAGATCCTGCAAGGTCGTATTCAACAAGTGGTTTATTGGTGTTGGTATTCCCGCTCTCTGTCCAGCTCTAACCACTGCTCCATTCAAATAATCGACTTCAATTTTTTTTCTTCCAGCATGAAGATCAATATGAAACGATGGCATTTTAGCTCCCCTGCCCGACCCTACCATCTTCACAAGAATTGGTCGGACGATAAATCCTGGTAAATAGCGGACAGCAAATGTAAGCAACGGTACGGGTACTTTTGGTAGTTTGACAGGATGGATTCCCTGGGCATCCATAACACGAAGAGCTTCACGCAGCATACCCATTTCCATTGCAAATAGACTGCGGTTTCTAAAAATCTCAGCGGGAGTCATATCCAGGATGGCAGAAGTTGCACTTCCCATCAAGTTGGTCAACATTTTTGACCATTTCATATCCAATCCATTTTCAAACAAAACTGCATTCAAGTTGGCTTCGTTCATAGCCTTGAAAAGTTTTTCGGTCAGTGGAATCAATTCTGGATCACAATCGGTGGCAATTCCCACTCCGCGCAATTTTTCAAGAACAATATTTCCAACTCCTGATCTGCCAACCGATGCTGTAATGGTTCCCGTCAAGACTTTTCCGCTTCCTAATGTTGCTCGCAGCTTGCCTTCATTTTCGACACCATTCTGAAGGCATAAGACCGGGGGCATCTTCTCAACATAGGGTTTCATTCCATCCAGCACTGTGTCTGTATCGAATGATTTCAAAGCGAAGATGGCTGCATCAAAAGGTCCATGCTCGAGTGCCTCTTTCAAGGAAGATGAACAATAGAAACTCGAGGATGGCAATCCAATTGGTTGATCCAAACCCCAGCGGTCATCAAGACTTAAATCCAGTTTCATACCCCGGCTGTTTAATTCTGCAGCAGCAGCTGGCTGCTCCAGGAACACAACCCTGTGTCCAGCCAATGCCAACGAACCACCCATGTATGTCCCTATTGCCCCGGCTCCGAAAGTCAGGATCGATAGTTTATCCAATTTCTACCTCCAAGTACAGAAGCATTGATTTAGAAGAAAACCATTATAAATGCTTGCTTGCAGATTGGTCAGCGAATTCCTGAGGTTATTGTCATTGAGCGTCTTTCCAATGAGCATGGTCATTTATGGTTTCAACCTGCCATCGATGCCAGGCAGGAAAATAAATTAAGTCGGCAAACCCGGTATTCACGAACCGGAACCTGGTCCCAGAATAGTTGGGTTGAGGTGTAATTCCCATTATTGAATACAATACCTGGTTGAGTAGCCCACCATGTGAAACCACCAGGTATTTCCCTGGTTCCCGTCTTAACAATTCATGCAAACATCGTCCTGCACGAAGATATAGCTCCCAATCTCCTTCCCCTGTTGAACCGAATGATCGGTAGATATTTGAAAACTCGGGCTGGGGAAATTTTCGATTGCCTTCCTCGTGGGTTAACCCTGCCAGATCTCCATTATCGCGCTCCATCCACAAATCATTTGATTCCAATGGAATATTAAATGACGAAGCGATCATTTCGGCAGTCTGGTAAGCCCGAGACAAAGGACTGGTGATGATCAAATCGAAGATCACTTTTTCATCCTGCCAGCGTTTGATCAGTGCTGTAACCTGTGCTTGGCCTTTCCTGGTCAATGGAAAATCAGATTGACCCTGGAAATATCCATTTGCATTTCCTACTGATTCACCATGACGGAGGAAGGTAATTAAATAAGGTTTTTGATCTTCTTTCATAAGCTGCATTATTTTACCAGAGTGAATCGAATTATGATCTTAAAACCTTGCATATGGACATATATAAATTCCATCTCGCTAATAATTATTATTAAGACAAATATAATACTTATTTAATGGTATCTACATAATTTCAAACTATATTATCTCTTGAAGGTGAAGGTTTATGCTTATTGCCGACAAAACCATCGAACAAATTGGAGAGAAAAAATGAAAATAGCTGTTATAACAAACGGGAGTGATACCATCAGTCAACACTTTGGAAGGGCAACACATTATCTGGTTGCAACCATTGAAAATGACCAAATCATAAACAGAGAGCTTCGAGAGAAGATCAACCATTATCAATTACAGGATGTTCCCCATGACCATGATCAACCCGGTCAGAAACATGGCATGGGTAAGCAATCCCATGAAAAACATTTACAGATGACCGAACCAATACAGGATTGTGAAGTCCTGATCTGCAGAGGTATGGGATTGGGTGCCTTTGAAAGTGTGAAAACCAGAGGGATCCGTCCGATACTGACAGATATAAAGATGGTTGATGATGCCCTCCAGGCTTTCATAAAAGGAGAATTGGTTAACCGGGTTGATCTACTTCATTGATCAGAAAGAACAATCTAATGTCAGGCAGGGAAAGAACCTTTCGTTTAAAAAACGAAAATATTTTCGAACTGCCATTAGACCTTCATTAAAGTAAATCAATCATTAAGCCAATTCCGGGCTCCTGAAAGGAAAGCCTTTCCTTCCATAATTTTTTTCCCTGCAGGTTGTACGGCATCCAAGACCAGGCAACCATTTATTGTAGTAATGGCAGGATTTCCATTGATCTCCCTCCTAAGTCCCACAGGTTCCCCACTATGTTCTTCATGGGCAGCATGAACTTTTAAGAAATTCTCATTGAAAAGAAGGAATGTTCCCGGCCACGGATTATAAGCACGAACTTTCCTGGCAAGAATTTCTGCTGGCTGACCCGGATCCAATAAACCTTCTTCTTTCTTTAACATGGGGGCATATGTCGCCTGTTTATCATCCTGCGGTTCAGGCACAATTTCTCCAGCCAGGTATCCTGGTAGAGTTTGCATTATTAATTTCCCACCCAAATCTGCCAACTTCATAGAAAGACTACCACCGGTTTCTTCAGGATCAATCCTTATAGCAGCCTGAGCAAGGATCGGACCTGTGTCCACACCTGCATCCATTTTCATGATCGTTATTCCTGAATTTTCATCACCAGCAAGGATACATGCCTGGATTGGAGCAGCACCACGCCACCTGGGAAGAAGGGAAGCATGGATGTTTACACAACCGAATGGGGCTAATTCGAGGATACTCTTCCGCAAGATCTGACCATAAGCAGCCACCACGATCAGATCCGGGTCAACATCCGTAATTTGCTCAAGGAACATTGGATCATTCACCTTCACAGGTTGAAAAACCGGGATATTTAGTTCCAGTGCTTTCACCTTGACTGGAGGTGATTGAAGGATCCTTCCCCGCCCAGATGGCCTATCCGGTTGGGTAACAACAGCCACGACCCGGGATCGCAATGAAAGCTGCCCTAATGCTGGAGCTGCGAAATCGGGAGATCCCATGAAAAGTATGCGCGCCTGGGTGATCTTCATCTAGTTAATTCTAGCATAACCGGAAGATGGCAATCAGAAAAAGACTATAATTATCCCGGTACTTGGAGAAACGGAGGAGGTTTTCTTGTTCATCATCATCAGTGATCTTCACCTGGTGGACGGAAGTTCTGGCAAATCGATCACTTCAGGAGCATTTAAGTTATTTGCAGACAGGGTCACAGAACTGGCAACCAGTGCATCATGGCGAAGTAATGGGCGTTACATACCCATTGAAAGCATCGATATCCTTTTATTGGGCGATATTCTTGATCCGCTCCATTCAACCTTATGGTTCAAGACTTCCACAACACATCCCGAACAAGTTCGACCGTGGTCAGATTCCAGTACACCAGCGTATTCAGCCAAGCTTGCTGAAATAACGAAAAGCATTCTCAAGCATAATGAAGCTTCATTAAAAATCCTTCGTTATTTATCAGAAGGCAGGATCGTCCGACTGCCTCCCGCAGATCAACGAGGCCGCATGGTAAAAGACAGCGAGGAACGGATTCCTGTTCCTGTGCGGATCCATTACATGGTAGGAAATCATGATTGGTATTATCACCTACCAGGTCAACAATACAATAATATCAGGGCTGAAATTGTTTCAACCTTTGGGTTATCCAATCCGATCACTCCTTTCCCCCATGAAGTTGAAGAATCAAAGGATCTACAAAAATTGTTTTCCCGTTACAAGTTATATGCCCAACATGGCGATATGTATGATCCGCTTAATTTTGACCCCGACCTGGGACGTGATCACGCCACCATTGGGGATGCTTTTACGATGGAATTGGTGAACAGATTTCCTGTTGAGCTCGACCAGCAGTTGGGCGATAAAATCAATCCCAATTTTCTGGAAAGTTTGCACGATCTTTACAACGTGCGACCAACCCTGGTTGCCCCACTCTGGATCAGCAGCCAGCTCAGGCAAAATAATGTTCCCGAAAAGGAACAAAAAAAGATCAAAGAGATCTGGGATGATATCGGAAGAGACTTCCTGAAACTGGATATCGTATGTGCGGCTGATGAACGTTTTAAATTCGATGCTGCAGATGCCATGCAATTGCTTATTAACCTTACCAGCAGGACATCTTTCAAGACAATAGATGATATCGTTTTTTGGGCCAGGGAAAAATTGTGGACAGGAAATGTCACCTTCTCAGAATATGCATTGAAAGAATCTGCCTTCCTTGACAGAACAGCCCAATTCATCGTCTACGGACACACTCACCGACATGAGATTGTACCGTTGGATTCGCACCCTGCATTCAGGAAGGAAGCAACCAACCAGGTTTACATCAACAGCGGCACCTGGCATAATTACTATGACCTGGCTGTTTTCAAACCAAGGGAACAAAAATTCATTCCCTACCAGGTTTTAACCTACCTGGCTTTTTTCAAGGACGGACAACGTGGGGGACGTCGTTTTGAAACATGGTCAGGTTCTTTCTCGGAGTGATGCATGGCTGAATTCATTTATTTGATCCACCCTATGCGAGATGAGTTCTTTGACAATCCAAGCGAAAATGAAGTGGTTGCCATGCAGGAACATTATAATTATTTAAAAGCAGGTGTAAAATCCGGGCAGGTGGTGATTGCCGGACCTTGCATGGATAATTCCTTTGGGCTGGTGATCTTCAAAGCTGAAAATGAAAATGCTGCCAATGCATTCATGATGGCTGATCCTTCCATAAAGAAAAATATAATGATCGCTGAGCTACATCCATTTAAGGTCTCCCTTATTCAGCAGTAATGAACAGAAAATATGGATTTCGTTTATATAAACCTTTGCTCTGGAGTGCAGAGGCAAATAATTTTATGCTATTTTGACAGTATCGGATCTTTTCATTGAATAATTAAATCTGTTTTTCCTTACAAGAAAATCAATATCTCCAATTATCATTATTTTATAAGTTGTTTATATAATATTCTTTGATAATATATAATATGTCCTTTGATAATTAGGACTTAACGAATCCTAATTTTGAGAAATGGATGAATTACATGAACCTTGAAATCTATTTGTCAATACACAACCAAGTTCACTTCTGAGAATTGCTTTTTGGAGACATTATGAAATCTATTCAAGCCTTCCTATTAATTTTTCTTTTTCTGGTTCTTACCGCTTGTGGTCCTGTTCCTTCGATCACCAATGTTATTACCAGCACACAAACTTCGACTGTGGAGCTTCCCACACCACTTCCGCCAGAACCGGCTTTTGATTTTCCAGCAACTGATGGCGAAATTGCATTCTCTTCTGAACGAGATGGTCTCTGGCAGGTCATGCTGATGAATGCAGATGGGTCCAGGCAGACAAGTCTGACAGAAAAATTCGGAGAGTACAGCTACCCAGCATGGTCTCCAGATGGTATGCATCTTGCTATGCGAATAGACTTTGGCACAGGCAGTGGAATCGCAATCATGGATATGACAGAGATTGGTGGGATCCTTGAGGGAAACCAACCAGCGGCTGTTACGGATGTATTCAGTGATGCACCTGATTGGTCACCGGACGGCAGTCAATTGGTTTTCATATCATCCGGTGATTTTGGGTGGGATCTTAATCGTTATTCTGTTTCCACCTCAGCATTTTTCCAGGTGCCAGGATTATCTCCCTGGACACGAGATCCCAAATGGTCACCTGATGGGCAGCAGATCGTTTTCAGTGCCGATCCGGAAAACAGCGGCAACTCCGATATCTATCTCATCAACGTGGATGGATCTGGACTGACACAATTAACATCAAACCCATTTTATGAAGGTAGTCCTGCCTGGTCGCCTGATGGTCAGCGGATCGTCTTTACAGCCAATGCCAATGACAATAAAGATCTCTATATCATGACCAAGGATGGAAATAACCTTACCCGGTTGACAAGCGACCCTGCTGATGAATTCGATCCAGCCTGGTCTCCAGATGGTTCCCGGATTGCCTTTGTATCAACCCGCAACGATAATAACGACGGAAACTACGAAATATACATGATCAATTCCGATGGCAGTGGAGAAATGCGTCTAACCAATAATACTTATACTGATCGTTGGCCGGATTGGCGACCAGGGTCGTCTGCAATAGGACAAGGGGTATGTCGGTCAGAAGCAACCTTTTCTGCTGATGTCACCATTCCAGCAGGAACACGCTTCCCTTCACCAACCAGTTCCACAAAGATCTGGCGTTTAGAAAACAGCGGAGAATGTACATTCACTCCCGATGCATACCGCCTGCGATTCACTGCAGGAGAGCTGATGGGAGCACCTGTATCCATTCCCATGCCGGGAGCCATTCAACCCGGAGCGAGCTTTGAAATCAGCGCACCGTTTGCTGCACCAATTTCCGCAGGAATTCACACCGGCATATGGCAGCTCCTGGATTCTTCGGGCATCCCAGTGCCTGGATCGGATGGGAACCCGATCGAGGTATCAATAAATCTTGAAGTTGTTGAGAATAACCAGAGTATCCTTCCTGCACCACTTTATTTCCTTCGTGGAGAAGGAAGCACAAGCCAGATCTGGAGAATGGACAACAATGGATTGACACTCACACAACTGACCCAGGAATCAGGGGGTGTATCAACTTTTGATATTAACCCGATTGACAATACCCTGGCATATATCGTTGATCGACAACTCATCCGGTTTGATCCCTCTACGGGAAATCGTGAGATACTGGCTCAGGGAGCGGAGAACAGCCCCCCAAGGAAACCTCTTTTTTCACCGGATGGCAAATTCCTAGCATATTCCATGGGTGGGATCCACCTCATTGATCTCACCATTATGAATGACCAACTCGTACTCCCTGACAACCACAACACTTCCCCTTCAGAATTTCGAACCTACAGCCCAAGGTCCTGGTCACCGGATGGTCAAAAGTTATCCCTCTACATAGGGTATTATGAATGGGGTGGAAGCGGTATCCTCTCCGTTGCAGATGGAATTCTGCTTTCTGAATTTGATCATGCTGACACCCAGACCTGGAGCAGCAACAGCATGGTTTTATTCTCCGCCCATGCCACTGAACCGGGCATGATGAGTACCAACCCGGGGTTGTACAGCATAAACGCAATCGTGGGAGCTGCCGAGCAAACCCTGATCAGTGAACAATATACCTGGTGGCCATATGAAAACAGTAACGGCAACCTGATCTTCTTCCAGGGAGACCCGGATCCATCTGCACCTGGAAAGTACAACCTCTCACTCTTATCCGGAACTGGATTAGGAGTTCCCTGGCAAATAGTATGGCCAAACATGCTGCAACTTACAGCGAATGGTTTTCCAGAAGCTGCATGGTCAGCAGATGGCAGCTCCCTCGTGGTCAGGTTGATCCATTTGCCAACCAGAACCAGCGAAGTCTTATTTCTTAGTCTGGATGGATCGCCTCCAGCATACCTCATACAGGATGCATGGAACATCCATTTTGGGATGAACCCTTAATCCTGGATCCAGAATTAAGTACATAATGAAGAGATAAAAATCTTTTACAATATAAAGACAGGGAACAGGGAGTCATTCAAGAATCAGAAACAAGGAGCTGTGATGGATATTTTGGAATCGGGAATTGGGGAATTAATCCAACCATTTGACATGGATGAATTCCGTGAATGGAATCGCACTCAAAAAAGTCGGAAATTGGTAGATAAACGGATGAGTGAGTCAGAAGCCATTAACCGTTTCGTCCAGGATGGCTGCTATATTGGTACTGAACTTTATGGAACCGTGCGTGCCCCGATGAGCCTTGCCCGTGAAGTCATCCGCCAGGGAAAAAAAGATCTACGGGTATGCGGGCAAGGAGTCCTTGAACTGGATCTGTGGCTTGCGGCTGGTCTGGTAAAGAAACTTGATATTACCTATATCGGTCTGGAAGTGTACGGTATTCCCCCAAGCCTTCGCAGGGCAGTTGAAAGCGGACAAGTCGAGACATGCGTGGAATGGTCGAATGCTTCGATCACCTGGCGTATGAAAGCCACTGCCATGGGTGTTCCATTTTTGCCGGCACGATCCATGCTGGGAACAGACATGCTCAAACACAGTGCTGCCAAGGTCGTTGAGGATCCTTTCACCGGGATCAAGGTTGCCCTGCTTCCGGCTCTTGTACTTGATGTTGCCCTCATCCATGTTCAAAGAGCAGATAAATATGGAAACTGCCAGATAGAGGGTATATCTGGATTTGCAGTTGAAATGTCACGAGCTTGCAAGCGGTTGATCATCAGTGCAGAAGAGATCATCCCAACTGAAGAAATTCGGAAATATCCTGACCGTACTATCATCCCTTACTTCCTGGTTGATGCAGTTGTCCATGCTCCCTTCGGGTCTTACCCTGGTGAAATGGCATACATGTATGGAAGAGACGAAAAAGGGATCAAGGAATGGGTTGATATGAGTTCCACTGAGGAAGGTGCGAAAAAATACCTGGAGAAATATGTACACTCCGTACCTGATCATGCTGGGTACCTCAACCTGATCGGGGATAAGCTGCTCAAAGAAGCTGTAAAGAATCGGGAAAGGAGGGAGTGATGACAGAACCCAATTATTCCAAAACCGAATTAATGATCTGCGTGGCTGCCAGGCTATTTGAGGATGGTACGACCTGCTTTATTGGCACAGGGGTACCCATGCTGGCTGCCATGCTGGCATCGAAGACCACGGCACCAAACCTGGTTCCAGTGTTTGAATTCGGTGGAACCGGAGCGATCCTGGAAGAGCTTCCTCGCGCTGTTGGAGAAGCCCGAACATTTCACAAGGGAATCTCAGCACTTGGCATTTGCGACACAATGGAAACAGCCCAGCGTGGTTTCATCGATTATGGATTCCTGGGAGGTGCCCAGATCGATCCTTATGGTAATTTAAACACTGTTGTTATTGGCAATCATGACCATCCCAAGGTGAGGCTACCGGGAAGCGGTGGCGGAAATGATGTTGGATCGTTTTGCTGGAAAACGATTACGATCATTCAGCATGATACCCGTCGATTTGTTCCCAAAGTCGATTTCCTGACAACACCGGGTTTTTTAAGCGGACCTGGCTCGCGAGAAGAAGCAGGGCTTCCCCCCGGAACAGGCCCGATCTTAGTCGTTTCAACCCTGGCTTTGATGGATTTTGAACCAGGAACCTGCCGCATGCGACTAAAGAGTGTATTCCCGGATGTTTCGATAGATGAAGTGATCGACAATACAGGATTTGAACTGGTAATACCAGACATGGTTGACAATATTAAACCGCCCACTCCTGAAGAACTTCGTTTGCTTCGGGAGGAGATCGACCCACTTAAATTCTATATATAAAAAAAAAATTACCATCATCACTTCCAAGATGTATGGTTCAGTTAAATAATGGATATTGTCACCGGTTCTTTTGGATATATTGGAAAATACATTACCCGCCGCCTGCTTGCTACAGGCAGGCAGGTTCGGACCATAACCACGCATCCCAATAAACCAAATCCTTTTGGCAGCCAGGTACAGGCATTCCCCTACGAGTTTAATCGACCTTCTGAATTACTGCGATCATTTGACGGGGTGGACACGCTTTATAACACCTACTGGATCCGGTTTCCACACGATGACCAGACATTCGAAAGTGCATTAGCCAACACCCGGGTACTGTTCGAGTGTGCCAGGAAAGCGGGGGTGTCCAAGATCGTTCAGATCAGTGTGACCCATGCCTCCCCCCGCTCGGATCTCCCGTACTACCAGGGTAAAGGCATCCAGGAAAAGATGCTGACTGATCTCGACATACCACATGTGATTGTCCGACCAACCCTTGTCTTTGGACAGGAAGATATCCTGGTGAATAATATCGCCTGGTTGATCCGTAAATTTCCGATCTTTCCAGTTTTCGGTGATGGTAATTATCGGGTTCAGCCGGTTTATGTAGAAGACTTGGCTCAAATTGCTGTCAACCTAGCTGATGCACCCAGCGGTACTGTCGTTGATGCTATTGGACCGGAAATCCATTCCTTCAAAGATTTCCTAGAATTGATCGCTGATACCCTTTCAAGGCGAACAAGGTTAATTCATGTACCAGCATCCATCGGGATTCTCATGGGCAAAATAATTGGTCCTTTTGTTGGAGATAATATCCTTACAAAGAATGAATTAAGAGGTCTGATGGAGGAATACCTCGTATCCAGGAATACTCCCAATGGGGAGACCCGTTTTTCCGAGTGGCTGCAGATCAACAGAGACACGGTTGGAACCGTTTATACATCCGAAATTGGCAGGCATTTCGATTGGAAACCAGGCAGGTGAATTTTCTTATACTGTGCTGACCAGGGAGAATTAATAATTCCATTCTCGCAAAGAAACGGGGAAAGGCACTCATACAATGTATAATCAAGTAAATTGATCCTTACAATTTTCTCGTGAAGTGACTAAGAGATTCCTGTTCAGAATCAGTGTATGAAAGAAACCAGACAATGACAAGAATATTTCAAGATAAGCATATCATCCTGGGAGTAACCGGTTCTATTGCATGTTACAAGGCTGCTGACCTTGCATCAAAGCTATCTCAAGCAGGTGCCATCGTGGATGTAATCCTCACACAAGGTGCCGAGAAATTCGTAAGCTCATTGACTTTTCAATCGGTGACCGGACGAAAAGCATTTACCGAAAACGATCTGTGGGGAGGTCAGGCACATGTACTTCATGTTGGACTTGGACACACAGCCGATCTGCTGGTCATAGCCCCCTGTACGGCAAATACTATCGCCAAACTGGCAGGAGGGATTGCAAACAACCTATTGACAATAACAGCCCTGGCTGCTGAATGCCCGATCTTAATTGCACCTGCTATGGATGCGGGTATGTACTCCCACCCCGCCACACATGAGAATGTATCAATCCTCGCCAAGAGAGGTATCCAATTTGCAGGTCCTGGTGAAGGTCGGATGGCCTCCGGGCTCATAGGATTGGGGCGAATGCTTGAGCCTGAAGACTTGTTCGGGCACATCCGCAAAGTGCTTGGGAAAAATGGTTCACTTTCAGGCAGGCAGGTAGTGGTTACTGCCGGAGGAACACAAGAACCCATTGATCCTGTTCGATATATCAGCAATCGCTCTTCCGGCAAACAAGGATATTCTTTGGCACAAGCTGCCATCGATGAAGGCGCTACGGTTACTCTGATCAGCACTCCAACAGCTCTTCATCCTCCGATAGGTGCGATCTTCATTAAAGTTCAAACTGCACAGGAAATGCTGAAAGCTGTACTTGATAACCTGGCTGGAAAAGACGCCCTGATTATGGCAGCTGCTGTCGCTGATTTCAAACCACAAATATCATCCAACAAGAAAATAAAGAAACGGGATGGATTCCCTCCTCTCATGCTTGAACCCACGGTGGATATTCTTGCAGCACTTAACTCAAAAGAAAATTCAGCGCAACGGCCCAGAGTTCTTGTAGGTTTTGCAGCAGAAAGCCAGGACCTGTTTAATAATGCCCGTGAAAAATTACAATCCAAAAATCTGGATATGATCGCAGCTAATGATATTTCAGCTTCCGATTCCGGCTTTTCCGTGGACAACAACAAGGTGACCCTTTTATATCCTGATGGGAATAGCAAAGAATTACCCCTTCAAAGTAAGGCGGAAATTGCAGAAGCCATTATCTCCAGCATAGCAGGTATGATGGGAGATCATTGACCCGGATCCTGGTAATATCTGATATTCACGCCAACCTGATGGCGCTTGAAGCTGTCCTGGCTGATGCGGGAGAGGTAACCAATACATGGTGCCTGGGTGACCTGGTTGGCTATGGACCTGACCCAAATGAATGTATTTCATTGATCAGGGAACTGCCCAATCTTGTGTGCCTGATGGGGAACCATGACCTGGCATCCATCGGTGGGTTGGGATTGGAAACATTCAATGGCGATGCCCACAGGTCCATGCTGTGGCAGAGGAGTGCACTTTTACAGGATAACAAGGATTTCCTGAAAAGTCTTCCCAATATGATCAAGGTTAGTGAAAGAGTAACATTGACGCATGGAAGTCCCCGTGACCCGACCTGGGAATACATCATGGATTCGGAGATTGCCAAACAAAACCTTCCCTATCTTGATACAACCTGGTGTTTTTTTGGACATACCCATTACCCTGCCATATATTTCTGGCCACCGGGGAATGATGAACCCATCCACGAAATTCCAGAAATCAATAAAATTCATTCACTGACTGGAAGTACGTTTCTAAATCCTGGTTCCGTTGGACAACCACGAGACCGGGACCCGCGGGCATCTTATTGCATTTTTGATCCTGAAAATCAAACATGGTTTCCACAGCGTGTAACCTATGATATTAAACAGGTGCAGGAACGTATTCTTAATGCTGGGCTTCCACCCTATCATGCAGATCGACTTGAGAACGGTTGGTAAGGTGAGTAAAACGGGAACAATCCATTGGAAACCGACGTCTTCATTAAGACAACCAATCATCCACTCCAAGGAGGAGAACAGATGAAGAAAATCGCTTTTTTTAGTTTATTAATCTTAATGATCACGCTATCCGCCTGTGGACTGAAGGCAGCTTCAGTCAGCCAAAATTCAGGTGTTCCAGAGGTTTCAGTTGGGGAAGGGTTGGGGATGGAGTCTGCACCTGTGGATTCTTATGCACCATCCGCTGCAATGGATAGGGGATTGGGAAACATTGATTCCTCCAAGAACCAAATCCAGGAACGTATGGTGATCCAAAATGTTGATCTCTCCATCGTTGTTCCAGACCCCGAAATAAAAATGACCGAGATCGGCAAAATGGCCGTTGAAATGGGTGGTTTTGTAGTTTCCTCAAACCTGTATCAAAATGAGCGTTCCAATGGATCGTCTATACCTGAAGGCAGCATAACCATCCGCATTCCTGCGGAAATCCTTGATGAAGCATTGGATGAAATCAAAGCCGACGTTGTCGAAGTCCGCAACCAAAACCGAATCGGCCAGGATGTCACACAGGATTATATCGATCTGAACTCACAACTGCATTCCCTTCAAGCTGCTGCCGCTCAGCTGGAAGAAATCATGAAGAAAGCAGAGAAGACTGATGACGTTCTCAATGTTTTCACCCAACTGCAGTATTACAACCAGCAAATCGATATGATCAAGGGACAGATCCAATATTACGAACAGGCATCTGCACTTTCAGCTGTGTCCATCACCTTGATCGCAGAAGCCACCATTCAACCAATTGAAATTGGTGGATGGAAACCGGAAGGAGTTGTCCGGGATGCAATTCAGAGCTTGATCGAATTCTGGCAGGGTTTTGTAGATTTCATGATCAACTTCTTCCTTTTGGTTGTGCCAATCTTGATCACTATCCTGATCCCCATGTACCTTGTTTACCTGGTAGTGCGAGCAATACTCAAGAAACGAAAAACCGGGAAAAAGGTTACACCACCTTCTGAATAGACCTTTCACTCATATGTAATTCAAAAGACTCTGATGGGTTGTACCCATCAGAGTCTTTTCGTTCATCAACTCCTTGAAGATTGACCTGTATTCTCACCAGTTAATAATCCCCCCCCATTTTAATTATTTGAAGTGCATTTATAATATTAATATGGATAAACTGAGGCAGGATGCAAAATCGTTATTTGGCATCCAACTCCAGAATTGGCAAATTACAGCCCTGGAGACGTACACAAAGGAGTTATTGGAGTGGAGCGGTAAATTCAACCTTACCGCCATCCGGGATGAAAATGGCATCCACACCAAACATTTTCTGGATTCATTTTCCTGTATCCAAGCCTGGAAAAACAAACCCCCAACAAGTCTGATCGATATTGGGACTGGTGCCGGATTTCCTGGTATTCCCTTGAAGATCCTCTATCCGCGTTTACAACTCACCCTGGTGGAATCAGTAGGAAAGAAAGCAGATTTCTGCCGACACATCGTTGAACGATTGAATTTGACTGAGGTGGAAGTCATCCATGCACGGGCTGAAGATGTCGGACATCTGAAAAACCATCGTGAATCCTATGAATTGGCGATAGCCCGTGCTGTTGCCCGTCTCCCTGTACTTGTTGAATACCTTCTACCCCTGGTCAAGGTTGGCGGATATATCCTGGCTCAAAAAGGAGATACAGGACCTGCTGAAGCTCATTCTGCAGAATTTGCCATTAATCTTTTAGGAGGGCATATCAGGCAGTTACTACCCATTACCCTCCCCGGTGTTGTCGAGGAACGGTACCTGATTGTGATTGACAAAATCGCCACAACACCTCCTGGTTACCCCCGTAAAGCTGGCATCCCTACCAAAGATCCTCTGAAACGAAAAGCGATCTTAAATTAACTGATAAAAGCCATAGAATTATTAAAACCCCAAAAAATGGATATTCTATTTCGTGAATGGGTGATTTGTTTAACATCCCTCAACAACCAGCTCGATCTTATCGGGTTTATTCGGTATCATGCATAGAAATTCGAAGGTGGCCTCACCAGTATTCTGATAAGAATGATGAACACCTTCCGGAATGAAGACAACATCTCCCTGTTTTACATGATGAACAACATCACCGATCTGAACTTTAGCTTTCCCATTTAGAACATACTGCTCATGTTCGACAGTATTGGTATGAAGAGGCATCCCTCCCCCAGGCTGTATGACAAATTTTCGCATGGCAAAATTAGGACCTTCCTCGGATGAAATTAATACCTGAATGGAGGTATCCACACCTGCAGACACATTCTGAGCTTGCACTTCATTGACATTCTTTACAGACATCCTTACTCCTTTGGTTCCATCCCAGACACCTGACCGGCGTTAATCGTCCAACAAGCTGCATTGGCAACAAATTCGGAATCAAATGGTGCCAGGTCTGTCGTAGTGAGCATGGACTGCTCACAATTGCTTAAATGCTTCAAAAGATCGTTTCTTCGATGTCCATCCAACTCTGCCATCACTTCATCAAGAAGGATGACAGGCCATTGACCTGTACGGTCATGCATCCACTGCACTTCGGCAAGCTTTAAAGCCAGGAGAGCTGTACGAATCTGACCTCTTGATCCATAATCACCAAGATCAAGTCGGTTTACCAGGAACCTTATATCATCCCGATGAGGTCCGATCGTGGTCATGCCCCTGCTAATTTCTTCTGCCCGGATATGTTTCAAGCGGGAAAGGAATCCTTCCCGGATCTCATCCAGGGTCAATTTACTGCGGTCGACCCGGGTATCCATTGGAAGCGATATCTGCCCATCCATTCCCGGCATGGGTTCAAACGCTGGATGATAATCAAGGTGGAGAACCTCTATATCATTGGTCAACCCCTGGTGATAAGACCTGGAAATCTCCTCCAGGTCGATCAATGCCTGGATGCGTTCCTTGATGATGACTGCCCCGCTGCGACTTATGATCTCATCCCAGTAGACAAGCTGTTCAGGATCACCCCGGCGTTCACTAAGCAATTTCAATAATGCATTTCTTTGTGTAACTGCCTGGGAATATTCGCTCAACGCCCTGGCATACCCTGGTTCTGATTGAGCAATGGAAAGGTTTATGTACCTGCGTCTCTCATCAGGTCCACCTTCGATGATCCGGGACATCTGAGGAACAAACACAACAGCATTGAAATGACCAATCACTTCCACCAGTGGGCGTTTGACACCATCCAAAAGAATCTCTTTGCGCAGCCGCTTTCCGTTATACCCAGTCGGCTCAAGGATCAATCGAGCCTCCATCCTATGTGATCTGTCTCCACGTTTATAATCAGCAACCAGCCTGCCAACTGCAATTTGTTCACGTGCAGCGATAAAGTTGACCATTTGTCTATCGGAATGGGTTTGGAATGATGTGAATGCTGTTAAAAAGTAGACAGCTTCAAGGAGATTCGTTTTCCCCTGGGCATTGTTCCCGACCAGCAAAACAGCCCGCCGGGGTATTTCGATATCCAGGCGGGAATAGTTGCGAAAATTGGTGAGAGACAAATGGGTCAGATACATGGCACCTGGTTCATAGTTATACCTGTGGTGAAATAAAGATCAAACATTATCGAAATAATCTTCATCCGGTTCTGGTTTCCAAATCCTGGTTGCCCTGTCTGTGAAAACGATCCCATCAAGGTGATCTATCTCATGTTGGAAAATTCTTGCGAGCCATCCTTCCGCTTTAACCCTGACTCGATTTCCCTGGCGATTAATGCCTTTCACGGATACTTTATAAGCCCGATCAATTTCCCCGAGTAAACCAGGTAATGACAAACAACCCTCAATACCCATGATTTCTTCATCGTCAATAATCTTCATTTCA
>Ga0209641_10000136_pt1 | contig 57920 bp, 49 predicted proteins | sample RifCSP16_1_FD_184022 | JGI IMG/M metagenome (GOLD analysis project Ga0209641, IMG submission 184022) | Soil microbial communities from Rifle, Colorado - Rifle CSP2_sed 16_1 (SPAdes) (version 2) | ecosystem: Environmental > Terrestrial > Deep subsurface > Rock core/Sediment | place: Rifle... | reverse complement strand
ATCGGCCACCTCCTGAGCTTATTTGTTCTCGGGAAGTGTAAACCCGCCTTGCCTTACCGGTCAACGCTTGGGGATTCAGTTGTTAAAGTGCTGCAAAAGTCGAGTTACTAGATACTAATAAATGCAGAATCGGCATACTAAGAAAGGTATGGCTAACTGTCGGTTACCCCGTCGTCTGTTTCTACCTTCTTCTTCAGCGCCGGCTTGTTCCAGTTCCTGTTTATGTTCCGCCCGTAAGCGTGGATGATCTGTTCAGCACCTCATTGAAGGAGGACCCTGCTGCAAAGCAACGCGCGATCGCGGCAGTCATCTTGGGCCTAATCGGTGGGACAAGTGCGATTCAACCCCTAATCGCTGCTCTGGGCGATCCAAATCAAAACGTACGTTGGTGCGCAGCACTTGCTCTAGCGGAAATGGGATCGCCTGCCCGCGAATCTCTGACTGCTGCCCTGGAAAGCCCAAACAAGAGGATTCGTAGGCATGCAAAGTACGTGCTAAAGTCGCTTGACGAGCCGGGCACGAAGAGCCATCTCTTGATGCGAGTGCTGTATTCGGGACCTGGGAGCATTTACTTTCAAACTCTCGCTGTCGCAATGGCAATGGCCATTTCCATTTGGAGAGCGATGACGGCGCGATCGGAAGAAGAAGAGGGCGGCGGCGGTGGTGGACATTAGTGTTCGGGAGCGAAAGAATTCGTGACACTCAATGATTTCTTGCTCAACTTGGCTGCAGGCCTGGTCAACGACCTGCTCAAGCTCACTGCCAACCGTCTGCGCAGGCTAGCATTCGGTGATGCACAACAGCAAGCACTAGGGCGCACCTACCAGCAAGCCTTTGAGGTCATGTTGGAGCAAACGGCGGCCAATTTGGACAATGATAACCGGGCCCTTATAGGTGATCTGTTGCATCGCTTTGTCGCTGATCATCACATCGCCAACCAACTGCTAGATTTGGCTCTGACCGGCAAAGACCTTCCGATCACTAAGTTACGTCACCACTTCGAGATCCTCGGCTTCGATCCGATCACCATGCCCATAGACTTTGATGTGGCGATGATGGCTTTCAGCCAAACACTGACTGATGCTCTCCTTGATGAGGCTAGGACACCGAGCAGCCCCCTCTATAATCGCCTCAGCCTCGGAGCGCTGAGTGCGTTGCGCACTGGGCAGCAAGAACAGCAAGCCTTACTACAACAAGTGCTGGCCGACCAGATTGAAGCGAAGGGACAACTTGAAAGCTACCTGAAGTCCGTTGAAGGTCAACTATCAGAGATTCGTGGCCTGTTAACAGAGGTCATCAGGGCAGGCGGTGAACGTGGTGTCGCTATCACAGGGGATGTTAGGGGCAGTGTGATTATCACCGGAGATCAGAACATCGTGCTGTCCGATGGCGGCCGCCTGGTTCGTTGGTGGGAGGAGATTGGTCCTGACCCTCAAGCGTTATTGCCCCAATATCTCGGTCGAGTCGCTGCAACACATGCCCACCACTCATTCCCCTTCCACCATTTGACTCAACCTATCCTTATAGACGCAATCTACCTAGATCTCCCTATTGTGGTGCCTCGCACCGATGAAACACTCTTCCACCGACCTCGCCCTGACCGGCAAATGAGCGGAGATATCATTTCTCGGGCTGATGAGCTGTTGAAGCAAGACATGCGAGCGGCGCTCGTCGGTATTCTGGGAATGGGCAAGACTACCACACTTCGTTATCTCACTTGGGTTTATGCTCAGCGTCCGGCGAACAGACTCTACTGGCGACGTCGTGAACTGGTGCCCTTCTACGCTCGCATTCGCGATCTGACTGAGTTCTGGTCGGTCGAGAAAAGGACTCAAGGGCCGGATGGGTTTATCAAGGCCCTTGCCGAAGCGGTCTCCAGCCTTTTAGTGACATTCGATAGAAGCAATGCAGCCAGGATCCTTCGACAGATGCTTGATAATGGCTGTGGTCTAATCTTACTGGATGCGCTGGACGAATTTCAGGCTGATGAAAGAACGCGAAATGATTTTGTGAGCGCATTGGATAGTGTGTGGACAGCCCCACCGTTCAATGACAACTTTATTTTGATGACCTCACGCCCGTATCGATTCCTGAGGCCATCGGGTTTCAGGCAGTACGCGCTCCAGAATTTAGAACAAGGCTGGGTAGAAACACTGGTATCACGGCTAGGGCGAGCTCTGTTGCAGGCTCATCGTGAGCCGGTTCCAGAGCAGGAAGTGGAGACCTGGTTGCGAAAACTGAAGGGAGCGATCCTGGCACCTCGGTTGCGCGATTTTTGGAACCCTTTTTACGTCACATTGATGGTTGACTTGGGGACCAGTAAGCGATCGGCAGACGAGAGCATAGCATCGTTAGATAGTATTCGCAGCTTGGCTGATCTCTACTTTCACTTCTTAGCCGAAACGATTGCCTGGGAAAATTCGAAAGGGAACAATCCAGCGCCAGGAAATGAAAAGGCGCTCTATGATGCTCTGGGCTACATTGCCTACTATGTCTTTGTTGAGCCAGAGAAACGCCTGTGGCTCACCGAAAAGGTGGCCGGGGCGATGCAAGCCTCTTCGGCTGAGGTTACTCCGCTTCTACAATTTTGGCTAAACACGGGCCTGCTCGCTGAGGACGAAAGGCGACAAACGATTACCTTCCATCATGCCGGTTTTCGTGAGTTTGGTATCGCCTATGCGATGGCCGACATTCGGCGACACTCTATGCAGGCTAGAGTGCAGGAACTCAGGCAGCGTTATGAGTGGGATCCGGAGTGGGAAACTATCTGGCAGCTATTCATGGGTTTGAATTGAGGACGCCCTGTGGCACAGTCTGAGGTACATGCAAACGGTCGAGAAGAATACCCTGAGGATCTGGTCGGCTGGATCGAACAGCGGCTGACGGGATCGTTGTCCGACCCGATCAAGGTACTGGAGGCTCAATATGAGACGGCCCTCAATGAATTAGTCCCGCTCCTGCTGGCGCATACCTCAGCAGGTGAGTTGAGTGAACAGGTTGAACGGCTGGTGCGTCGAATCACGCGTCATTTTCTCTTCAATTACTACTCTGGTTTCATGCTCTACCGGTTCACTCCACCCTACCGGGATAAGACCATCCCAACCGCGCGCCAGCGTGCAATTGAAGGCGCACTACACAAACTCGCCCAGTACTACGCTGCCCGCGAGTTAATGGCCGATTTCTTTATCGGCGCACTGCAGCATCGGCTGCACCGAATGATGAGGGAGTTTCTGAACGCTCACAAGTCAACTCTCCATCCGCGCCGCGCTCTCAATCGAACGATTGCCAGATTTATGCTCGCCGACCGGTGGGAGATACTTGGCCAGTACAATCAGACCGTTTATCAGAGCGTGCCCTTTGGCTTAAGCGGGTTTTATCTTCTCTTCAGCAGCACTCAGCTTGCTCGACCAGAGGAGTTCGAGGCACTCATTAAGTATGCCAGTCGGCTCGCTCGTCGCAATGAATGGTGGAGCCTACCTGACGTGATACGCGTTGTTACTTCGGCAACTCTATCCTCCGATCAGCTAAACCAACTCTTGGACCTTGTGCTCGGCTGGTTAAGCATCGAAGGGTACAGTCACGAGCGTCATCCAATGGCTGAGATCGCTGATCGCCAGCAGCATCCAGCTTCGCCAGCCAGTAATGAGTATCCCGCATTCCGCGAACAGCATAACCTGAACATGCGCCATGAAGAGAGCGCCAAGATTCTGGGTATGCTCGCCGGGCAAAGTCACGAGGCCCTGAGGATATTGGAAGAGAACGGGCTGGTAGACACGGTTATGAAAGAGTTGCTGCCGTTGGCTATAAACCACCTACCTATAATGGAGACAATTGTCCGGCACCTCGGAAAAGGCAGTTGGACACGTCTTTTGGATGATGACCTGGAGGCGCTACGTGGGTCCAGGCATCTCCTGGGAGGGGAGTCGGCCGAATGCTTGCTGCACGTTATTCGTGAAAACGAGAATGCATGTCCCTGGGCTGTTCAGATCCTCAATAATATACCGGGTTTAACAGAGGAGGCGGACTGGCATATCGCGAGGCGAGTTGCGGATGAAGGGGCTCCGGCTGTTCTTGGCGCTCTGATCCAGATGTGCCGAAGTCTCCGAGACCGGCCAGGCAGATTTCCACGGGAATTGGAAGGAGCACTGCTAGCTCGCCTGATAACCTTGCTCTTTGATCCTGAGATTCGTCTTCGGGCAGAGTGGGTTTCGTTCTTGGGCATTAACGGCGGTAGCCCTTTGGAAGAGGTTCTGGAAAAAGTCAGAATCACCCTGCAGGAAAGTAGCTCCTCTCCGCTTCGCTCTCGAAGCCCAGAAATCCTGCGTGCTATAGCTGCCTGGGCGGAGCAAATCCCACATCCCGATGCCATGACTCTCGCAGCCTGTTGGCTTGTTCAACCAACGGATGATGTCGAAGGCATCTCGACAGTAATCGATCGTGTGCAACAGGCTATCAGTTTCCTGAACCGGCCAGCTGACCGCACTACACAGCAGGCTGTTGTTCATATCTTGGATTCTGTAATCGAGTTACGACCTGCGGCACGCAAAGTTATAGCCCAGGCTTTGCCTACCCTGCGCTACCCGGAACTAGCCCTGCCTCTTCTGGAGAGACTCTTCAAAATAGCCGGTTCTGGAGATCGCTACAACCAGGATCCTAAACTCTATGCTGAGGCGTTCAAGGCCGTCGCTTCTTTGAAGCCCCTATTGCCGGAGTCACTTTTTATCTTGGAACATGGCCTTCAGGCGGCAGATGATCGGGAATCGCATCTCTATTCCGCATTAACGCCAGCCTTTGTTTACGACCAAGTCTTACCCCTTCTCATACACGACATATCGCCTGAGGCTATCCCCGTTCTAATCGAATTCGTATGGCGCAACCATTGTGCAATATGCAGTGAAAAGCTTCCTTGGACAGCTTACGAACGACGATCGTTGCGGTTAGTGTTCAACGAAAAAGCCCATCGCTACATGCACATGCCCTACGGTGAAGGTTTCTATGCTGATGGCCTGATGGTACTCTGCGCATTACAATCCTTGGCTAACGTGGCTAACCTTTCAGTACCTCAGCAAAGAATTATCTGGCGACTGTATCGAACCTCCTGGCACGCTCTTACCAAAAGCCTCTGCCTGCTTATCCTGAGCCGGCAGCGCCCGATTCGAGAAGAGACAGTGCTAGCCATGATGCGCATCTTGCATCAGGATCCTTTCTCTGCGGTTATAAAGACAGTGATCCAGTATCTCTTCCGGTCGCTTCTGTTTCGCTTGGTGCGGCGACAATCGGCTCCAGATGGACATGTGAACCATACTTTACTATGCCAGAGCATTGCAGTGAATTTCATCCATGTATTGGTGGGACAACACCGGGATGAGGCGCTTGTAAAAAAGCATCGACACCATCTCGAAAAAGCCCTTCTCTCCGTCGTGTCATTGAGGCGGTATGGGATGGAACCCCACTTAGCCGAGTACACCTCTCTGGGTACATCTGCTTCTGGCACGCAAGCGTTGGGGCAGATGATGGGCGCTACACCAGAGGAGACCGCACAGGCAGGCTGGCGTCCTTCCTGGATCGCACATCCTGCGGATATGGCCTATCGAGCCCTGCAAGATCTAGGGGCTGAGAAGGCACTGGCAGATGAGCAAAACTAATAAAGGAGGCACGCAATGGATCCCCTAACAGTCGTCTTGACAGCGTTGGTGGTTGGTGCGGCGGCAGCAGCGAAAGAGGTCGGCGTGCAGGCCGTGAAGGACGGCTACGCCGGCTTGAAGGCGGTCATCGTCCACAAGTTCGGCGACAAGGCAGACGTGGCCACCGCCGTGGAGCAAGTGGAAAAGAAGCCCGATTCCGAAGGTCGGCAGACAACGCTGAAGGAGGAGTTGGCGACCGCCGGCGTGGACAAAGATGAGGAACTCGTCTCGCAGGCGAAGGCGCTGCTGGACTTGCTCAAGCAGTACGGCCAAATGTCTGAGGCCACCTATAACGCTGTGCTGCACGGCTCAGGCGCAATCGCCCAGGGGCCGGGCGCGGTCGCTGCTGGTGAGCGAGGCGTGGCGATTGGCGGCAGCGTGCAGGGTAGTACCATCATCACTGGTGATGAGAACCAGGTCGCCGATCGGTGACTCCAACCGGGTGTCAAGCACTATGGTGATCAGCCTGCCGACGCCATCACTCGCTGGGACAACTGAAGTGTTCACCATCACAGGCGTTCCGGGTGGCACGCGCTACTTCGCTATCCAGACCGTGGACGATGCACTTCTCTACTCTGCGCTGTCCAATCTAGTGCAGGCTGAGATACCTTACCCTATCTACTTGGCACTCGTCCAGCGCCAGCAATAGTATGATGACGGAATTCGTTCGGCCGCCCCTTGCCGATGCAGACAGTTCTACGTCATTTGGAAATTTGATGTGCGGGCAGTAGTACGCATTCACGGCCCGTCATCGACGCGGAAGCCGCCCATCCGACTTTCGGAGTAGGCGAAGTTGAAACATGTGGGCGATTGCAGGCGTCTCATATTCGGATATAATCGCAGGCGACGCAGGCAATGGGGGTCCGTCATGAAGCGACTTTACACGGCATCGATTTTCAGAAGCGCGGCTGCGCTCGCGCTCGGCGCGCTGCTGGCGCTGGGCCTGGCCGGCGGAATTGCCTCGGCGCGAGAAGGCGCTGAATCGCCGCCCGCGCGCGATGGCCTTTTCGCGGCGAAAGGGAGCGCCGATTCCGGCCTGAGCCTGACTTACGCCTACGTGGTCACGGGCAACGTGCCGGTCTACGCGCATCCGGCCCACGCCGCCGGCGGCCAGCCTCCGGTGCGATCGCTGGGCGCCGGCTACCTTTGGGTCAGCCTGGCCAACCCTCGCCCTGTCAGCCACGACGGCCAGGCGTGGTACCTGATCAACGCGAATGAATACGTGCGCGCGGATTACCTGTCGATCTACTCGGCGTCGGCCTTCCAGGGCGTCGCGCTGCCGGCGCATCCCGACCGGCCCTTTGCCTGGATGGTGTACAGCGCCCGGACGTCGGCCAGCCCCGGCGAAGCGCCCGCGAAGGATGCGCCGCTCCTCTCGCGTTACGCTCTGGTGACGCTCTACGAGGAACAGCAGGTCGGCGAATGGGCGTGGTATCGGGTGGGCGAGAATCAGTGGATCGAGCAGCGCAACGTCGGCATGGTGAGACCCTCCGCGCGCCCGGAGGGCGTCGGCCCGGGCGAGAAGTGGATCGAGGTCAATCTATACGAGCAGACCCTGGCAGCCTACGAAGGCGATCGCATGGTGTACGCCACGCTCGTCTCGTCCGGCCTGCCGTGGTGGAAGACGCAGACGGGCCTGTTCCGCATGTGGAGCAAGGTCAGGATGGCGAAGATGAGCGGGCGCGACGGCTACGCGGATTATTACTTCCTAGAAGATGTGCCGTGGACGATGTATTTCTACAAGACGTTCGCGCTGCACGGGGCGTACTGGCACAACCGGTTCGGGTTCCCCCATTCGCACGGGTGCGTGAACCTGCCGCCGAAGGACGCGCAGTGGCTCTTCGACTGGGTGACGCCGGCGACCGGAGCGGCCAACTGGACGATGTCCACGGCGGAAAACGCAGGCACGTGGGTGTGGGTGCACGATTAACAATCGCGATGGAAATGGCCTCGTGCTCCCGCTCCGCTTCGCGTGATCAATCCGGCGGCAAGGCGAACAACCACCCCGACCCACCATACCCTGGTCGGTCGGGGCGGTCGATGGTTCTGGCCCTTCTCTGTTACCCCTTCTTCCGATCCAGCAGGGTTTCCGGATCGTCACCACGAGCGGCGGCGACTGCCTCCTTTACGAGGGCGGCCACCTGAACGATCGCTTCTGCGGTCGTCAAACCCACCCCGCGGCCGCTCTTCGCGCGGTCGAGCCAGATTCACGGTGAGTGCGCGCTCGTGCAGTTGAGCACCGTGAAACTGGCTGATCGCCTTTTGCGCCTCGGCTTGCGTCTCCATTTCCACGAAGGCGAATCCCCGGGAGCGACCCGTATCCCGGTTCCGATCTAAGGTGACGGACTTGACCGTGCCGGCTTGCGCGAACAGGTCGCGCAAATCATCCTCCGTCGTCGTATACGACAGATTACCTACATACAGTTTGGATTCCATTTTGCTCCTGTCAGACTCGATGCACTTCTCGGCACGATGGGCGGCGGAGTTGATACCGGCTTCGCAGACTCACTCTCCTTTCGTGTGTCGGGCTTAGGGGGCAGTTAACCTCTCTCCCTATCGCGCGCGTCCCTGCACAAGGCTCCTCAAGAGCCTATCCGTGAACGCAGGGGCGACCCCTATTTTACAGCAGAATGTCAAACGAGTTCCTTCGGACGGCTCAGCCTCTTTCTGGCCAGCGCATAGAGACCGATGCCGGTCCAGGCGAGGTTCACGCCGACGGAAGGAAGCGCCCCATAGTAGAACGAATTCAGGATCAGCAGGGCGCTTCCCGCTACATTCAGCAACTGATAGGCGACCGAATCTCCCTGGAGCCTGCGCGTGGATACCAACGCGTATGCGGCGAGGAGGGTGACGACGCCGATCCAACCGGCGACGTCGACGAGCACGGTGACGTTTAGCATTCTCGGACGACCCCAGGCAAGAGTCTATGACAGATCAACCGCCAAGTCAAGTGCTTCGACTCGGAGTGTGCACGCAAATGTTGTCAGTCGTTACAGTGCTCGCCAAACCGCGTCCTCGCGGTTGGCCGCCCGCGGGGACGCGGGCGGTGAGCCACCTGACATGTTTTGCGTGCACACGACTCGGAGAGGTTGGACGATTCGCCAAACTCGGATACAATGTCGCCATAGCAGCCCTTTTGAGCTTCATGTGACCTTCGAGGAGCGCAATGCCTGGCACGTTCGACGACCGGATGGCAAGACGGGTTGACGAGTACATCGAGCGCCTGTTCGTCCCGCGCGACGGCGCGCTCGAGCAGGGCCTGATCGACGCCGAGCAGGCCGGCCTCCCGGCGATCGGCGTCTCGCCGAGCGAAGGCAAGCTGCTGTACCTGATCGCGAAAATGGCCGGCGCGAAGCGCGTGCTCGAGATCGGGACGCTGGGCGGCTACAGCACGACGTGGCTGGCCCGCGCGTTGCCTTCCGGCGGGCGTGTCGTCACGCTCGAGCTGGAGCAGAGGCATGCAGACGTCGCGCGCCGAAACGTCGATCGGGCGGGCGTCGGCGAGCGCGTCGAAATCCGCGTCGGGCCGGCGGCGGATACGCTGCGCGAGATGATCGAGCGCGGTGAGGCGCCTTTCGACTTGATCTTCATCGACGCCGACAAGAAGAGGTACGTCGAGTACCTGAATCTCTCGATGCGGCTCGCGCATCCCGGCACCGTCATCCTGGCCGACAACGTGATCCGGCGCGTGATCTCGCCTGCCCCCGGCGACGAGGATTCGCGTGGCATTCGTGAGTTCAACGAGGCGATCGCCGCCCACCCGCGCCTGGAGTCTCTGATATTGCCTATCATCCGGGAGAATCTGGATGGCCTGTCAATCTCGATTGTGAAGACCGAGCGCGAATAACCGTCAGCGTCAGTCGTGTCATGCCGAGGAGGCACGACAAGCACCATGCGGGAGATCGACGAATGCAACTCTACTTTCTGCGCCACGGCGTCGCCGACTGGCCCGACTGGGATCCGGCGCGCGACGACGAGCGCCCGCTCACCGACGCGGGCGTTGTGAAGATGAAGGCCGAGGCGAAGACGATCAAGCGGCTGGAACTCGATCTCAAGGCGGTCCTGACCAGCCCGCTCGCCCGCGCGCGGCAGACGGCCGAAGTCGTCGCCGAACGGCTCGCCGTGAAAGCGATCGAGGAGCCGGCGCTCGCGCCGGGCTTCAACGCCGAACGGCTGCAGGAAGTGCTGAAGCGTTATCCCGACGCGGGCGCGCTTATGCTCGTCGGCCACGAGCCGGACTTCAGCCGGACGATCGCGCAGCTCATCGGCGGCGGGCGCGTGGCGATGAAAAAGGGCGGCCTGGCCCGCGTCGATCTCGAATCGATCGACCCGCCGAAGGGCGAGCTGGTCTGGCTGTTCGCTCCGAAGACGCTGGCCCGGTGAGCCAGGAGATTAACCACGGATGACACAGATGGATCTCCGTGAAATCCGTGTAATCCGTGGTCAATAATCCTCGTAGTCGCTGTAGTCTTCGCAGAGGAAGGCTGTAGGTGCACGGATGGAGAGGGACATGGACGCGTACAAGACGATCGTTTCACTGCGAGCCGTGCGCCAGTTTCAAGACACGCCCATCCCGGACGACGCGCTGCACCGCATCTTGCAGGCGGGGCGCATGAGCGGCAGCAGCAAGAACACGCAGCCCTGGTGGTTCGTCGTCATTCGCGACGCGGAGGCGCGCCTGCGGCTGTCGAAGTGCGGCGACTTCGCCAGCCACCTGATCGGCGCGCCGCTGGTGATCGGGATCGTGTTCGATCCGCAGTACTATCGCGGCGAGTTCGATTCGGGCCGCGCCGTCCAGAACATGATGCTGGCCGCCTGGGCGAGCGGGATCGGCTCGTGCATCGCGTCGATGCACCGCGAAGGAGACGCCAAGGCCGTGCTCGGCGTGCCGGCGGAATATCGGATGCAGCACGTGCTCTCGTTCGGGTATCCGGTCCCGCAGCCGGGCGACACGATCGAAGGCAAGCCGCGCGCGAGTGTGCTCAAGCGCACCGGCCGCAAGCCGATGGAAGACATCGTCCGCTACGAGAGATGGTGAGCGCACTTCACATCGAACTGGATGCCGCCGAGGCGGTCTATCGTCCCGGCGATACGGTGCGCGGCCGGCTGGTCTTGACTCTGTCGAGCGAGCAGCATCCGCGCAGCATCACGCTGCACGCCGTCGGCACCGAGTTCACGAACTGGGGGACGCAGCCGTCGTACATCGCGCGCACGCATCCGCTGGATCAGGCGATCGAAGTCTGGAAAGCCGCTGCGGAGAGCAGCGCGCTGCCGGCCGGGACGCATGCGTTCAGGTTCGAGATCGTCCTGCCACCGTACCTGCCGCCCAGCTTCGACGGCATGCTGACGGAGATCGGCTACGGTATCCGCGCGAAAGTGGATTTGCCTCGCCATGTCGACATGCACGCCGAGGCAGGGTTCGTCGTCCTGGCGAGCGTGCCGGCCGTCGTCGATCCGCCCGCGCCGGTCGAGGCGCACGACGCGTCGGGCCGCGAGATCAAGTTGGTGTTGCCCCGCTCGGTGTACCGCTTGGGCGAGACCGTCGAGGGCACGGCGCGCGTCATCCGCGCGGGCGAGGGACGAGCGCGGCGGTTGACGATCGAGCTGCTTTCACGCGAGCGCGGCGGCGCACAGGGCATTTGGGCCGAGGACGTCGAGCGGGAGGCCGAATCGCGCGTCGAGCTGGAACACGTCGCAGGAGACATGACGTATCCGTTCACGTTCAAAGTGCCCGATTGGGCAGTGCCCACCTTTCGGGGAGAGCATTCCGCGCTGACATGGCACGTCCGCGCGCGGCTCGAGGTGACGCGCATGCACGATCTGATCGCCGAGGTGGAAGTCACCATCGTCGAGCCATCCTGACGATAGACCTGGCAGGTCTTGAAGACCTGCCAGGTCTGATCTACGTCAGGTAATCGCGCAGCTTGCGGCTGCGATAGGGGTGGCGCAGCTTGCGAAGCGCCTTGGCTTCGATCTGGCGGATGCGCTCCCGGGTGACGCCGAAGAACTGGCCGACTTCCTCGAGCGTGTGGCTCTGGCCGTCGCGCAGGCCGAAGCGCATCTCGAGCACCTCGCGCTCGCGCTCGGATAGCGCGTCGAGACTCGACTGCACCTGCTCTTTGAGCAACTGGTTCGACGCGGCGTCGACCGGGCCGACGACGGTCTCGTCCTCGATGAAGTCGCTAAGCATGCTCGATTCTTCCTGGCCCACGGGCATCTCCAGCGACATCGGCTCCTGGCTGATGCGCACGATGCGGCGCACCTTGCCGGCGGCGCGGCGCACTTTGCGATCGAGCGCCGGGTCGAGCGGCTGGTTGGTCGCCCACGCTGCCTGAATCGCCTGTGTCTCGTCCGGCTCGAGCAGGCCCAGCTCGACGGCGATTTCATCGGCCGTGGCTTCGCGACCCAGCTCCTGCATCAGCTCGCGCTGCGCCCGCAGCAGACGGTTGATCGTCTCGACCATGTGAACGGGGATGCGGATGGTGCGGGCCTGGTCGGCGATGGCGCGGCTGATCGCCTGGCGGATCCACCACGTGGCGTACGTGCTGAACTTGTAGCCGCGCGTGTGATCGAACTTCTCGACGGCGCGCAGCAAGCCGATGTTGCCTTCCTGGATCAGGTCGAGGAACGAAATGCCGCGCCCGATGTAGCGCTTGGCGACGCTGACGACCAGCCGCAGATTGGCGCGTATCAAGCTCTGCTTGGCGCGCTCCGAATGCTCGGCCAGCATTTGGAACGATTCGCGGATGAGGTGCGCGCCGGGCAGGGATTTCAGGAACGAGCGCGTGTCGGGCAGCGTCCTTCTCTTCCTCAGACGCTCGAAGAGCCAATCGAGCGTCTCGATCGGCATGAGATACAGCAGGGCGTACACGTCGAACAGCGTGCCGGTCAGCTCGGTCCAGCCGGCGACGCGCTCGACGCGCCCGTTGCCGATGTACGGTCTCAGCGTGGAGGGGTTGGTCATGCTCGGGCTGGTGCGCAGCGTGCGCACCTCGCCGGCCAGCGCGGCCAGATTCGGTTTCCGGGCGTGTGTCTTGCGGCTGGCCTTCTCGACGCCCTTCCAGCTAGCCTGAAGGTTGGCGTAGATCTCGCGCATCACGTCGGTCTCGGCTGGCTCGCGGTGCAGTTTCTCGCGTGCGCGATCTTCGATCTGGCGCAGGTGCTCGACCGCGTTCATCTGCGTGGCGAACCACACCTCCTGATCGACGTCGAGGAGGCGCACCTGGCCGATCTCCTTGAGGTACATGCGCACGGGATCATCGGCCAGCTCAGCGCTCCACTCGAGCGGCTCGCGATCCTCGTCTTCCTCTTCTTCCTCGAACTCGATCTCCTCGAGATCGGCCTCCGCCGGCTCGTCCTCGACGAACGTCTCCTCCTCGCCGGGCAAGATCTCGCCGGTCGCCAGGTCGACCTCGATCGGTTCGGTCTCGTCCAAGGCCAGGTCGTCGCTATTCGGTTCGCTGAGTCGCGGGGCTGTCTTCGGTCGCTTGGGCATAGATCGGTCGCGCAACGGCTGATTCGAATCGCCTATGCTGAACGAGGCGTGTACGGCGCACTATTCTACGCGCGTCGTCCGATTGTGGCAAGTAGGGTCAGCGCCCGCCCTCGGCGTAGGACTGGCGGATGAATTCCGGCGCGTATCGGATGCGTGACAGGCGCCGCATCTGATCGGACAAGGCCAGCTTGGCCTGGCCCAATTCGCGAATGCTCTCCGCGTCGCCTCCTTCGGAGGCGCTGCGGATCAAGTCTTCGATCTGAGCGCCCAGCGTCCTCAAGTTGCGCTCGCGCAGCAGCAGCGCCGCATCCACGACGCCGCGCGTCTCGTCGACGTCCGGACCCCATTGCAGCCGTGTCGGCGGCGATTCCAGCCAGGCCGGCACCTCGGCGTGCAGCGAAGGATCGAGCCGATCGAGCACGTCGTCGAGCGACGGGCTGCCGGTCTCTTCCAGCGCCGAATGAATCGCCAGGAAGACCTCGCGGTGCGTGACGCTTTCGAAGTCCTCGGCGCTGAACTGCGGCAGGTCCGCACGCGTGAGCGCGTCGTCGATCGCCCGCAGCGCGTAAGGCACGTGCAGCAGCTCGATCAGGCAATAGCGCTCCCGATCCGTCTCGCGTTTCGGTGCAGGGCTTTCGCCGGCGTGGGATGCACGCGCAGGCTTGGCCGGCGTCACTGCTGTTTCTACCTGCCGGATCACCGCGCGCTCGTCGACTTTGAGCCGCCGCGCTAGCTGTTGTGCGTACGCCGACCGTTCGACCGGATCGGCGATATCGCGAATGAAAGGAACGATCTCGTCTGTGACGGCCGCTTTATCTTTGGGGTTGCTCAAATCGCGCCCGGCCAGTAACGCATCGATGACGAACTCGGCTACCGGTTTCGCCCGATCGACCAGTTCCACCCAGCGTTCCGGCTCGTTGCGAATCACGTCGTCCGGGTCTTTACCCTCGGGCAATACTAAAACGCGAATGTCAACCTTCAGCTTGCCCTCAAAGCGTACCAACCCGCGTGGATCGAATCGCGGCTTCATCTCGTCCCGATCCGGGACGAAGTATCCTCGCTGCATGGCGTTCACACCGGCTGCATCCGCGTCGAGCGCCAGGATGAAGCGCTGCGCCATCTTCTGCAATTGCCTGAACTGCATCTCGGTCAATGCGGTGCCGAGCGAGGCGACGACGTTCGCGAACCCCGCCTGGTGCGCGGCGATAGCATCCATGTATCCTTCGACGATCACGGCTCTGCCCGATTCGCGGATCGCACTCCTGGCGAAGTGCAGGCCGTACAGTGTCTTGCTCTTGTCGAAGAGTTCCGTCTGCGGCGAATTAAGGTACTTCGGCTCATCGCCCTCGCGCAGCGCGCGCGCGCCGAAGCCGACGGGGCGACCCTTCCAGTCGTGAATGGGGATCATCAGCCGGTTGCGGAAGCGATCGAACACGTTCCCGTCGTCGCGCCTGACGAGCAGCCCGGCGTCGACCAGCTCAGCCGCCGTGAAGCCTTTGCCCGACAAGTAACCTTGAAGTGCGTGCCAGTCGTCGAGCGCGTAGCCGAGCTGGAATTTCTCGATCGCCGCATCGCCGATGCCGCGCTGCCGAAGGTGATCGCGCGCGATCTGCGCCTGCGGGTTGTTCCTAAGCAGGTGGTTGAACCACTGCGCGGCGGCGGCGACAGCCTCGCGCAGCCGCTCGTTCGCCTCGGCGGTTTGCTGCGGCGCTTCGGGCCTGGGCAGCTCGACGCCGGTCCGCGCGGCGAGCAGTTCGAGCGCCTCGCGGAATTCCAGCCCGTCGCGCTTCATGACGAACGTGAACACGTCGCCGCCCGTGTTGCACGCGCCGAAGCATTTCCACGTGCCGCTCTCCGGCCACACGACGAACGACGGCGTGCGCGTGTTCGAGTGGAACGGGCAAAAGCCGACGTGCGTGCGGCCGCTCTTTCGGAGCTTGACCGTCTCGCTCACCACGTCGACGATGTCGATGCGGTCTTTGATGTCGTCGATGACGCTCATAGTATGAATGATGAATGCGGAAGGCGGAATGTAGAATTCATGCGGGCGTCATGTCTACAGCATAGTCAACGGGCATCTCGGACACACGCCTCGGTCGGTGTGCGCCGAACCGCTGCAAATAGACGACCTGATTTCGGATCTCGTCAGCAGTCAGCGAGTCCAGCAAGCGGATTATTGGATGAAGTAGTCCAGTAATCTGCTCGATACCGAATTGGGGCGAAATTACAATGCCCCCGTGCTCGCGTCCAGCCGCCGTCCATTCGCGAGCAAGTCGCTCGAAGTCGTCCCGGTTAAACGTCAGGATCGCCATGCCGTTCCGGGTGGCATAGGCAAGGTGATCCTCGTCATCCTGCTCGAGCATGCCGGCCTCTTGCGCGCTCTGGGCCACATAGCCGCGCTGCCGGAGTATCTGTGCCAGAACCGGTGTAACGTGCTCATCTGTGTAGATTTGAATGAACAGCGCGGATTTACTCTGCATCGCTTGTCCCGGTCCGATCAGGATACCGGATGAACCCCTGTTCATCTAGGGTTGCACCGGTTCTCTTAAGAATATTCTCGATCCGTTGCTCGGCTATCTCTTCTTCGATTTCGGCTTGATGGTCGTGATAGTAACTAATCGCGTCATGGACTGCTGCGGGAGAAAGGTGTGGATAGCCGATCAGGATGCTCTCTACACTGTCGCCGGCCTTGTAGAAGCTGGCGATCAGCCAGACGGGCATGCCTGTGCCTCGAAGGAAGGCCCGCTCTCTGGAGATGGTTCGCCTGCGGACAATGTGCGGATGCTCCGTGGGTTGTTCTCTCGTAAAGGTTTCTACCTGTTGAACGGCCATCGCCGATGCTCCTTGACACTCGCCGGACGGGCTTCAGTAAAAGTATACCCGTGAATCGGCAATGAATGAAAAACGGACAACGGATGAGACGATTACGTCCGTACTGGCCTCTGCAAACCCTGTTCAGCAGGTAGCGGAAAATCGGTAGTGGATACGCCGCGATGAGTACTACGCGCAGATCAGCCGGCCCTTTGGCTCAGGAATAGGACGGCCCAGCTCACAGGCCGTCTCGATCCACTCTTGAATGACGACCCCGACGTTAGCAAGCGCTTCCTGGTAGGTCGATCCATCCGCGGCACACCCGGGCAGTTCGGGCACTTCGGCGATGAAAGCCTCGTCCTCATCGCTCCAGTAGACAATGACTTCATGGCGAGTCATCATATCCTTCACTCGTCAATCTCCACCATCAAATCGTCAACTGTTCCACGGCGGACACGGCCAGTTCGGTATTGTTCGCGTGTCTCAGCGATGTTCGATGCAATCTCGGCGCGCCGCTTTTCAATTAAGCGCCGCCGGATCAGGTCAACCAATATTTCCTGATCTTCTACGGGCAGTGCTTCAACGCTTTCCAACACCGTTTCAAAGTATTGAGGTAGCTTCCATCTCTCAACTCCTGCAAATGAAGACCTGTCGGGACGGTACGGTGGGTGTCTGTTCAAGATCGGTGAAAGTATACCCCGAATCGCAAATGGGTGCGACTCTGGCAGCGGATGAAAAACGGATAAACGGATGAGCGCTCGCATCCGTTTATCCGTTCATTCACGCGATCCGTTTTCTATTTGTCGCGCACGACGGCGCCGAGCGCGGCCTGCGCCGCCGCCAGGCGCGCGATCGGCACGCGGAACGGCGAGCAGGATACGTAGTTCAGCCCGGCCTGGTGGCAGAACTCGATCGAAGACGGATCGCCGCCGTGTTCGCCGCAGATGCCGACTTCGAGATCGGGCCGCGTGGTCCGCCCGGCTTCGACGCACATTTTGATCAGCTTGCCGACGCCGTCGCGATCAAGTTCCTGGAACGGGTTGCTCGGCAGGATTTTCTCGTCGACGTAGCGCAGCAGGAACTTGCCCTCGGCGTCGTCGCGCGAGTACCCATAGGTCGTCTGCGTCAGGTCGTTCGTGCCGAACGAGAAGAACTGCGCATATTGAGCGATCTCGCCGGCGGTCAGCGCGGCGCGCGGCACTTCGATCATCGTGCCGAACTTGTACTCGACCCACACGCCTTTCTCCCGCATGACCTGCTTGGCGGCCTCCTCCAGCGCGCCTTGCGACACGGCCAGCTCGTTGACGTGGCCCGTGAGCGGGATCATCACTTCAGGCTTGACCTTGACGCCCTTCGCCTGCATGTTGCACGCCGCCTCGAAGATGGCGCGCACCTGCATCTTGAGGATGTCGGGGTAGGTGATGCCGAGCCGGATGCCGCGCAGGCCGAGCATCGGGTTCATCTCGCGCATCGATGCGACCGCGGCGAGCATGACTTCGAGTTCCTTGAGAGCCTTGCCTTCCTTGTTCTTCCTCTTCCCCAACGCCTTCAGCGTGGTCACTTCGACCAGTAAATCCTCGTACGAAGGCAGGAATTCGTGGAGCGGCGGATCGATCAGGCGGATGATCACCGGCAGCCCGTCCATCACTTTGAAGATGCCCTCGAAATCCTTGCGCTGGAAGGGCAGCAGCTTGGCGAGCGCGCCCTTGTAAGCTTTCACGGCGGGCGACGAGGCGACGGCCTTCTTCGCGGCGGCGACGGCGGCCTTCGCTTCTTTGTTGTCAGGCCGCCGCGCCAAATCCGCTTCGGCGCGCCCCAGCGCGTCGAGCTTCGACTGCGCCTCGCCGGCGTTGAGGATCATCTGCTGCACGAACGGCAGGCGCACCTGCTCGAAGAACATGTGCTCGGTGCGGCACAGGCCGATGCCTTCCGCGCCGAACATGCGCGCGTTCGCCGCGTCCTTCGGGTAGTCGGCGTTGGCCCACACGCCGAGGCTGCGAATCTCGTCGGCCCACCCCAAGAGTTCCACGAGCTCCTGTTCTTTGCTAAAGTCTGGCGCGATCGTCGCGATTTGCCCGGCGAACACTTCGCCGGTCGTCCCGTCGATCGAGATGAAGTCGCCTTCTTTTATCACCCTGCCGTTGACGCTGAACAACTTCTTGTCATCGTCGACGTGGATCGCTTCGCAGCCGGCGACGCACGGCTTGCCGAGGCCGCGCGCCACGACGGCCGCGTGCGACGTCGCGCCGCCGCGCTGCGTCAAGATGCCCTTGGCGACCAGCATGCCGTGCACATCGTCGGGATTGGTTTCGGGCCGGACGAGGATGACGGCTCTTCCGTTCTTGCCCCACGCTTCGGCGGTGTCCGCGTCGAAGGCGGCGACGCCGGTCGCCGCGCCGGGCGAGGCGTTCAGGCCCTTCGCCAGGAACGCGCCAGCCGTCTTCGCCTTGTCGTCGAAGCGCGGCAGCAGCAACTGGTTGATCGTCGATGGCTCGATGCGCTGCATCGCTTCCTGTTTCGTGATGATGCCTTCGTGCACCAGGTCGACGGCGATCTTCACGGCTGCCTTCGCGGTGCGCTTGCCGGTGCGCGTCTGAAGCATGTACAGCTTGCCGCGCTCGACGGTGAATTCCAGGTCTTGCACCTCGCGGTAATGGTTCTCCAGCATGTTCGCGACGTCCTGGAACTGCTGGTACACCTCCGGCATGTCGTCCTTCAGCTCGGCGATCTTCTTCGGCGTGCGGATGCCGGCGACGACGTCTTCGCCCTGCGCGTTGGCGAGGTACTCGCCGTACAACTCCTTCGCGCCGGTGGCCGGGTCGCGCGTGAAGGCCACGCCCGTGGCGGAGTCGAAGCCCATGTTGCCGAAGACCATCGTCTGCACGCTGACGGCCGTGCCGAGGTCGTGCGAGATCTTGTTGTAGTTGCGGTAATCGACGGCGCGCTTGCCGAACCACGACGCGAACACCGCCTCGATGCCCTGTTTCAACTGCTCGAGCACGTCGTCAGGGAAGTCGATGCCCAGCTCCTTCTTGTACAGCGCCTTGTAGTCTTTGACGACGCCCTGCAGCATCTCGGTCGTCAGGTCGGTGTCCTGCTTGCCCGGCGTCTTGGCCTTGTACCGCTTGAGGACGTGCTCGAACTTCTCGCCGGAGATGCCTTTCACCGTCTTGCCGAACATCTGGATCAGGCGGCGGTAGGCGTCCCACCCGAAGCGCTCGTTGCCGGTGAGCGCCGCGAGTCCCTGCAGCGTGTCGGGGTTCAGGCCGATGTTGAGTACAGTATCCATCATGCCGGGCATGGAGAACTTCGCGCCGGAGCGCACGGAGACGAGCAGCGGGTTGCCCGGGTCGCCGAACTTCTTGCCGGTGCGGCTTTCGACCGTCTTCAGCGCCTCGAGCGCCTGCTCCCACATGCCTTCGGGGAACTGCTTCCCGGCGCGGAAGTATTCGTTGCAGGCTTCAGTCGTGATCGTGAAGCCGGGCGGGACGGGCAGCCGGGCGTTCGCCATTTCGGCCAGGCCCGCGCCTTTGCCGCCGAACAGGTCGCGCATGTCTTTGTTGCCTTCTTCGAACAGGTACACCCACTTCTTCATGTCGGAAACTCCTCGTGAGTTAGAGTGATGAGTTAGAGTTAGAGTCTTGGTTCGCTCAAGACAGCCCGCGAGAAGCAGGCCGGACTCCAGTGTAACAACCCCGTTGGATGAGAGTAGTGACGATCAGAGCAGTATCAGGCGAGGATTGTCACAACTGGGTTGGGGCAGATTATACCGCGAGAGAACAAGTCGGCAAGCAAACAAACGCAAACTTAAACTTCGTCATCGAAGGGTTTCCCGTCCGATGCCGTATATATGTCTTCGGCCGGCTCTTTCAGGTAATTGAAAGCCGGATTCTGCGCCGCGGCGTGCAGCCACTCCGCCTCATCGGACTCGCCGGCTAGGGGATACAAGACAATGACGCGCACACGCATCGGTCCGGTAACGGGAAGGTCGCCGTCGAGGGTAAGTTGCCGATGCTCGTCGATCATTCCCGTCGTTTCGATGGCCGTGAGTGTAGTCTCCATCCGTGATTACCTCTCGTTAGATATACCGGAGTTGATTCTCCATCTCCTCGGCTGTAAGAGCGTTTAGAAGGGCGAGAAGTCTAGCTACGACCTCCGCATCTTTGGGGCGTCGTCTGGCGATAATGATGCCATAATGCTTGCGCCCTGCCTGGAGAAACTTGCGGTGTTGATCTTCGAAATGAACCCGATTGTGAGTGACAATGGCGCGCCGCTGTGAAACGGCAAATGTCATTTGCTCGTCATCGTCTTGCCGCAGCATGCCCTCATCACGGGCGGAGACCACATCGAATCCGCGTGCCCGCAGGTTGCTCACGATGTTGGCCGAAACGTCTTCGTCGAAGTAGAGAGGAATGTACAGTGAGACAAGTTCTTCGTCGGCCTTTTCAGTCATCCACCGGTACCCGATTTAGCGCGATGTAGTGCTCGATCTCATCGCGGTGATCGTCGTAGTAGCCTAGTGCGTCAAAGATTTGAGCCAGCCGTAGGTGTGGCAGTTTCCGTGCGATGTCTTCGGGCGCATCGCCGAATTTCCAGTGTTCGACAATCGCGCGCACCGAAGTACGTGTGTCTTTGATACAAGGCTCTCCGTCAAGGATTGCCGAATTGCTTTCGACGTAGGGGTGTTTACCTGATTGCATCCCCTGAGCAACCGAGACATGCGGACGGAGCACCTCACGGAGTTGGCGAATTTCCCTTTCAAGTGCATCGAGTCGCTTGTAAATAGTCTGCATATCTGACGAAAGCTCAGCCATTGTCCGTGCCTCGGCCCATTGCATAGTTAAAGTATAGCACGAAAAGGCCCATGCCGTGGACAAGACACTATCGCAAAATGAACCCATCCTTCAACGGATCATCCGGCGCGATCCAGAACTCGTTGTGACCCGTGATCCATGCGCTCCCCTCAACTTCGGGAATGACGGCCTCATGCTCGCCAAAGGTTGTCGTCCGCACAATCCGGCCCGCGAAGCGCGTCCCGATCAGGCTCTCGACGACGAACGGCTCGCCGATCGACAATCGCCCTTTGGCGTGCTCCAGCGCGATCCGCCCGCTGACGCCGGTGCCGGTCGGCGAACGGTCGACCTCGCCGTCGGCGAAGATGCACACGTTGCGGCTGTGCGCGTCCGGCGCGTGCGGCGGGCCGTCGATGATCGTTCCGTACAGGAAGCCCATGTCCGGCTCGAAGGGGTGCACGATCGGCAGCGAGGCCATGACCGCATGCTTGACCGCCACGCCGGCGTCGATCAGCCTGCGGAAGTCTTCTGGAATGACCCGCACGCCGAGATCGGCGGCTTTACAATAGGCGTAGAACGCGCCGCCGAAGCCGACGTCGACCTTCACGCGGCCAAGTCCCGGCGCGTTCACCGTCTGGTCGAGCGCGTAGGCGAACGACGGCACGTTCTCGAACGCGACGCTGCGCACGCGCTTCCCGTCGAAGCGGGCGCGCGCCGTCACGCGGCCGGCGGGCGTGTCGATGCGAACCGCCTCCGCGACGCGCGGCGCCAGCATGCCCGTCTCGAGCGCGACGGTGACTAGGCCGATGATGCCGTGGCCGCACATCGTGCTGTAGCCTTCGTTGTGCAGGAACAGGACGCCGAGGTCGCCGTCGGGCGTCGCCGGCTCGGTGAAGATGCAGCCGTACATGTCGGCGTGGCCGCGCGGCTCGAAGATCAGCGCCCGGCGCAGGTGGTCCAGATGCTCGCGCGCGTAGCGCCGTTTAGCGAGGATCGTATCGCCGGGGATCGGCGGAAACCCGCCCGTGATCACGCGCAGCGGCTCGCCTGCGGCGTGGCAGTCGATCGTCGTGATGCGCGTCCAGTCGGGTGGGGGAGTCCAGGCCATCAGAACCCTTCGACCATTGACCGAGGTGTCTTAACTGGGAGCTGACGTTTACCGTCTGCCATTGTCCTAACCTGGCTTGAGGTGCGCCAGTATAACTGTAGGCTTGTTGACTACGATACGGGAGGTCTGTCTAACAGTGTACATCGGAATCGACTAGAGTCAAGCCCAACATGGCGATGCCAGACTCGTGATCTCCCCATGCTAAGGTGGGGAAATCCCTACCTCAAAAAAGGCACATCCCCCATTGATTGATCCCTCCATAGCGCATATAGTGTGCATCGGCTCAGTTGGGCAGGCCTTCTTGTGCAGCGGGCACATGAAAGCCTGACGCCGACAAGCCGCACCACATCCAGGTCACCGTAACCGTGGCCGGGCCCTAAGGAGGAAACCCGTGAAGTTCAAACAACTGCTGATTGCAGTGATTGCGATGAACCTGATCGTCGTGCCCGTCGCGTTGGCGGGCCATGCCGCAGGCGGCGTAGTCATAGCACCCGCCGTTGCGGACAGCGCACACGGAGAGTACACGCAAGAGTTTCGATTGGAGGACTGCACCTTCGCCAACAGAGGGCGGAATCCCTTTTTCGTCCTCGAGCCCCGGTACTGGCTCCGACTCGAAGGCGTAGAGGGTCGTGATCGAGTTGAGGTAACTATCACCGTGCTCGAGGACACGCAGTCCATAGATGGCGTGGAGACCCGCGTGGTGGAAGAGCGGGAACTTGTGAATGGCGAACTGGAGGAAGTCTCGCGCAATTTCTTCGCCATCTGTACCGAGACCAACAACGTTGTCTACCTCGGCGAGGACGTGGACATCGATGACGCAGGCGTCGTCGTGAGTCACGAGGGTGCCTGGAGGGCGGGTGTTGGCGGAGCACGGCCCGGCCTTATCATGCCAGGTACCTATCTGCTTGGGTCGATGTACTTTCAGGAGATAGCTCCGGACATTGCCATGGACCGCGGGCTCAACACGGCAATGAGTCTCACTGAACTCACTCCCGCCGGCAGTTTCTCGGGATGTGTCGAAGTGTTCGAGACAACGCCTCTCGAACCGAGCGCCCGAAGCACGAAGGCTTACTGCCCCGGGATCGGTCTGGTGAGGGATGATGAACTCAGACTGGTGGATTGGAGGGAGCGCCCTTAGCACAGAGCTTCAGGGCGAGTCGCCTCCAGCGAGTTGTTAAGCGGCGGGCAGGCGACGCGGTCTGGCGAACCTGGGCAGGCTACAGATTGCCGCCACCTTACCGGCCCCGTGCCTATGCGCTCTGGCCAGGAAGGATCACGTGACGCGGTCCTCGATCTCCCAGGCGTGATCGAGCACGTGCCAGGCGACGCGGCGAACGAAGTAGCGTGGCGTCCAACGAACGCCACCACGAGGCCCTCGCGCAGGGTGCTCGCCGCGCGCCGTCGAGGCCAGTGCCTCCAGGATCGCCTGCCGGGTTCGGCGTAGCTCCTCGTCCAGCTCGTCTCCATCACCTAACTTAAGCTTCCAGCCGAGCCGCGTGAGATACCCCGCGTCGCCGCCCAGCACGTGCTGGACGATCCCCTCCAGGTCCCGGCCGCCTCCACGGGGTCCTTTGCGAAGCTCCTTCCCTATAGCCGCCCTCGCAGCCGCGTCGAACGCCCGCCAGCAAGCCTTCAGCAGCGCCTGGAAACGCCGAAGCTCGACCTCGTCGACCGGTCTCGCGTCACTTGACGGGGCGACGCCGGGCGCGCCGAAGTCGGTGGTCGTGTTGCCCTCCAGCCGCTCGATCACGGCGAACGCAGATGCATCCGCCGGCGCTCGGAACCCGAGCCGCGCCGCGCGGAGAACGCGCGCGTAGCGCGGCCCATACTCGAAGAGGGCTTGCAGCGCCGAGCCCTCGTCGCGCCCGCTCCGGCTCCAGCCTGGCCAGTCGATCACGCCGGCGAACGTTCTTTTCTTCCCGATTTCGAGGTATACGTCGATCTGGTTCGAAGATCGCGCCATCAGGTGCTCCTCGACACTACTTGTTGCGGCGAGGTCTCCTCATGTTCGGGCGAGGTCTCCTGACCTCGCCAGCAGCCCGAACCACGGGTATCTCAAGACAACTCGGATGCTGCGCGTCGTGGTACAGCGCCACATGGGCGACGCGCGCGTCTTGGGCCGTCTCCTCGGCGACCGCGCCGCCGCCGTTGTAGTTCTTCTGCAGGTAGATCGTGTTCGACGCGCGCAGCACCAGCCGCAGCCGGCTGCCTTTGGCGATACGCCGCGAGATGAAGAAGAACGATTCGAACGCGTAACGCTCGATCGCGCCCGCCACGGCCGGGCGAGGCCGTTTCAGCGATGCGCGGTACCGCGCGCGCATGGCGTCCTGGGCCAGCGCAATGCTCTGCCCGCTCAGGGCGATCTCGTAGACGTCGACGAGAAAGTCGGTGTCGGGAACGTCCATCTCCATCCACGCGACGAGCTTGAGCCATCCGGTGATCTCGGCCTCGTGCGCAAACGGCTCAGTGTGATAGACCAGCCCCGCCCCAAACAGGTTGAGCGCGTAACGCTGGTCGGTCAGGTACGCCTTGACCTCTTCGCTCTCCATCTCGGCCGGGCGCATGTCGAGCGGGTCGTACGTAAAGCGATCGGGTTCACCTGCCGTGGACTTTTCCCGGCTCAGCGCACCGGAGCCGAAGACATCGCCGGCGCGCCCGTTCGGCGAGTGGAGATAGAGCCTGCGCCGTGTCGTAGGGATCGCGTCGAGACGGCCGGTGTATTTCCACTCCTCCGCGCCGGTGACGTAGTAGGCGACGCGCTTCTCGAGAAACTCCGGCCGCTTGCCGCCCTTCATCGTCCAGTCATACCACTCCTTGTGGAGCCGATTCAAGTCGAGCTTGCTGGCCTCGCCGAGCTTCAATCCGCCAACCTCCAGCGCAGGCGTGCGCGTGCCGGCGTGATCCCACGGGCCGAAAATCAAGTAATGGCGCGCTCGCGCTTTCGCCGTCGCGTAGCGCATGTGCATCCGATAGTAATGCAGCGCCCCCGGCTGATCGCCGTCGTACATGCCCGTGATCGTCAAGATGGGGATGTCCATTCTCCGGTAGTCGTCGAGCGACGGCGCGAGATGTTCCCAGAAAGCCGCCGTGTCGGGATGCGCGAGCCACGTCTGGAAGTGCGGCGAAGGGTTGCCCACGATGGCGTCGAGCTCCTTGAACGGGCGATGCTGGAGATACCGCTCGCGGAAGCGGCCGATCCAGAACGAAGCGTCCTCGAACAGTTTTAGATTCGGTGTGGCGCCGCTGGTGTAGGTCAGCCACTGCATTTCGTAGGAGGCGAAGATGTTGTTGAACGCGGGGAAATCGACGCCGGGACAGGCCGATGCAGCCGGCACGATCGTCGCCAGGTGCGGGGGAAACTCCTTCAGCGTCGCCCACTGGTTGAACCCCGCGTACGAGCCGCCCCACATCGCCACCTTGCCGTTCGACCAGGGCTGGCGCGCCAGCCACTCGACGACGTCGTGGCCGTCTTTGCCTTCGTTGAGGAAAGGCTCGAACCGGCCCTCCGAGTTGCCGCGACCGCGCGCGTCGACGATGACGTACGCGTAGCCGTTGCGGGCGAAGTACATGCCGCGCTCGTGATAGGTGTCGGCGATGTAGGGCGTCAAGGTGAAGACCACCGGGAGCGGGCGCGTCATGTCCTTCGGCTTGTAGACCGTTCCGTTGAGCGTCACGCCGTCGCGCATCGGAATTTTGAAACCCCACTCCAGCGCGACGCCCGCATCGCCGGATAGCTTGCCGGAAGGCTCCTCCGCGGCCATACGATTCCAAATGATCATGTGGCTCCCTATCTCAACGCTTTCTTGATGAAATACTTCCGATGGCTGGAAGGATAGCCGTCGATCGCCTGAGACAACTGCCGCCCGTATCCCATGCCGGCAGATCGTCGTGCACCCAAACGAGCCGAACGTCGAGGACCTCGCCCCATGTCCGACCGCCGACGCCGCCGAGAATTCGCCCATCGGCGTCGCGAATGAAGGCGGCCAGGCTGTGCATGCCGGCGACGCCCGACTGCGCCGTGTTGAAAGCGTTCAGCCCGGATTGCACAGCCCGAACATCCTCGTCGTCTGGCTGATGCTCCAGGGCGAGCCGATATGATTCGGCCGGTGCACGCGACACGTTGCTCTCCAAAAAAGAACCCGGCGGGTTTCTAAACTCCGTCGGGCCTGATTTCTAAAACCCTTCGACCTTTGACAGGTCGGCGATTCCTTCGCTCAATGCCGCGACGTGCTGCACCAGCCCCAGCCGCGCCCGGCGGATCGACTCTTCTTCGTGCATCACCAGCACCTTCTCGAAGAAGGCGAAGATCGTATCCTTGAGTTCCCGTAGTTCCCTCATAAGCGTATTCACGTCGGGCTGCGACTTCACCTTCGCCGCCGCTCGATCGTATGCCTGGCGCAGTTGGGCGGTCGCCGGCTCGGTATCGGCGCGTGTATTGAGCGGCAGGCGCTCCTTCAGGTCGCGTGTGATGCGCACGCAGCGCGCGTAGTTCGACAGCACGTCGTTCCAATCCGGTTCCTGCATCCACTTCGCCAGTGCCGCGACTTCGCCGAACGCGCGATACGGGTCGTCCGCCCGCGCGGCGAGCACCGCGTCGACGGCGTCGTAACGATAACCCTGGTCTAGCAAAAGCACGCGCTGGCGCCCGGCGATGAAGCCGGCCACATCGTCGGTGACTTTGTCCTCGACTTGGACGGGTTGGACGCGCGCCGCGAGTTCCAGCCCCCGCCTGACCGAGAAAGGAATCTGCCGGTCCACGAGCACCTGCACGACGCCAAGCGCGGCGCGGCGCAGCGCCCACGGATCGGTCGAGCCGGTCGGCGCAAGCCCGATGGCGAACAACCCGGCCAGGCTGTCCAGTCGATCGGCAAGCCCGATCGCGATGCCCGCATTCGACTGCGGTAGCCGGTCGCCTGCGAAGCGTGGCAGGTAATGCTCGAAGATGGCCTCGGCGACCGCGCTGCTCTCGCCGGACGTTCTCGCGTACTCGCGCCCCATGATGCCCTGCAGCGAGGTGAACTCGATCACCATTTGCGTGACCAGGTCCGCCTTGCACAGGTGCGCCGCGCGCTGCGCCACCTTGAGATCGCCGTCGCTCAGTCCCAGCATCGCGGCCAGCTCTGGGATGATCGCTTCGATGCGCTTCGCGCGGTCGAGCATCGAGCCGAGGCGGGCCTGGAAAGTCAGCGTACCGAGTCTGGGCAGATGCGCCTCAAGTTTCTTCTGCGTGTCGTGCTTGTAGAAGTAGTCGGCGTCGGCGTAGCGCGCGCGCAGCACGCCCTCGTTGCCGTGTGTGACGACGTCCAGGTGCGTCGCGTCGCCGTTGCGCACGGCCACGAAATGAGGCAGCATCCTGCCCCGCGCGTCGACCACCGGGAAGTAGCGCTGATGCTTCTTCATGACTGTGATCAGCACGTCTTTCGGCAGCGACAGGTACTTCTCCTCGAACGTGCCCAGCAGCGCGGTGGGCTGCTCCACCAGGTGAGTCACCTCTTCGAGCAGGCCGGGGTCGTCTGGGATAGAGCCGCCGGCATTCGCGGCGACAACGTCGGTCTGCTGCCGGATGACCGAGCGGCGCTCGTCTGCGCCGGCGGTGATGTGCGCGCGCTCGAGCGTGGCGAGATAGTCGTCGGCCGACTCGATCTCGAGGTCGGGCGACCCGGCCGGGCGCGCGCCGCGCGTGACGCGGCCGCTGCGCACACCCGCATACTCGAATGGAACAACCTGATGGCCCAGCAGCGCGACGAGCCAGCGGATCGGCCGGCTGAAGGCGACGTTCGTGGCATTCCAGCGCATCGTCTTGCCGAACTTGAGAGAAGCGACGAGAGATGGGAGGTTCTCGGAGAGCACGTCTATGGCAGGCCGTCCGGCGACCTTCTTCTTGACGCCCACGTAACGATCGTCCCCGCTATACGGCTTGAGTTCGCTCACCGGCACACCCTGCCCTCTGGCGAATCCCTCGGCGGCCCTGGTGGGCCTGCCATCGGCGTCGTAGGCGACTTTCATCGCAGGTCCTCGCGCCTCCACTTCCTCGTCGGGCTGGCGGGTCGGTAGGGATGCCATCAGCGCCAGTCGCCTCGGCGTGCCGAGAGGAGGGTGAACCTCGCCTGCATCGAGTTTGAGCTGTTTCAGGCACTCAGGGAACTGCTCTCTGAGCTGTTCGAGAGCTGCCGTCACGTCGGCCGCGGGGAGTTCTTCAGTGCCGATTTCCAGCACAAAAGTCGTTGGCCGATCGGATGGCTGGCTGATTGGCTGTGCAGCACCGACTTGCTGACTCGCCGACTCGCTGACTCGCTGACTCTCCTTCAGCCACGGGTACTCCATCGCCTGCCGCTGCTCGACGTAAGCCGCCGCCACCTGCCGCGCCAGGTCGCGCATGCGGGCGAAGTAGCCCGCGCGCTCCGTCACGCCGATCGCGCCGCGCGCGTCGAGCAGGTTGAACGTGTGCGAGCACTTGAGGATGTAGTCGTGCGCGGGAATGACGAGCGGCGGCTGGTGCGCCAGCGCGGACTTTGCCTCGGCCTCGTACAGATCGTACATTCGTCTCAGGCGATCGACGTCGCCTAGCTCGTAGTTGTAGATGTTGTGCTCGACCTCCGAGCGGAGGAACACGTCGCCGTACGTCAACACGCCGTCGTAGTCGACGTCCCACACGCTGCGCTTGTTTTGCAGGAACATGACGATGCGCTCGAGGCCGTAAGTGAGTTCGACCGAGACCGGGTCGAGCGTGACGCCGCCCGCCTGCTGGAAGTACGTGAACTGCGTGATCTCCAGCCCGTCGAGCCACACTTCCCAGCCGAGACCCCACGCGCCGAGCGCCGGCGCTTCCCAGTTGTCCTCGACGAAGCGGATGTCGTGTCTCACGAGATCGATGCCGATCGCTTCCAGGCTTTCGAGATAAAGCTCCTGGGGATTGCCGGGGTCCGGCTTGAGGATCACCTGGAGCTGCGTATGCATCTGCATGCGGTTGGGATTCTCGCCGTAGCGGCCGTCGTCGGGCCGGATCGACGGCTCGACGTAGGCCACGTTCCACGGCTCCGGGCCGAGCACCCGCAGGAAAGTGGCCGGGTTCATCGTCCCCGCGCCGACCTGAACGTTGTACGGCTGCCAAATGACGCAGCCCTTGCTCGCCCAGAATTCCTGTAGTTTAAGGATGACCTGCTGGAAGGAAAGAGGTTTCATGAAGCTACTCGGCTTGCTTCCTCTCCGGATCGCGCAGCGCAGCTAGAGTGATTTCCTAACCGCTTTACGGATCGGAGTAGAGGCTTTAGCTGGAAACCGCCTAAAGGCTCGACTCCTTTTCGATTCGCTGACTCGCCGACCCGCTGACTCGCCGACCCGCTGACTCGCCGACTCGCTGACTCGCTGGCTCGCTGGCTCGCTGACTCGCTGCCTATTCGTTGACACTTTCGCGCCGCAGCACGTGGATGAACTCTACCGACTGCAGCTTGCGCTCCAAAACGTACGTCAAGTAGCGATGCATCGCTCGCTCGACGTCGAGCGCCACCGCTTCACGCACAGTCAATGCCGCAAACGCGTGGTACTCGCTGCGCGCGGCGTGCCGCATCACCTTGAGCGCACCGAGCGACAGGCGGCTGACGTCACTTCGGCCGGAGGCATGACGGGTGCACAATGCGCCGCCCTCGTGCGGACTCCAACCGTACGTCTCGTCGTCCGCGATTTCTGCCAGCAGCTCACCGCCCTTCACGCAGTGGAACACCTGGGGCTGGAAGCCGGCCAGTGTCAGCAGCCTGACCTCGAAGTAACGCGCAGTCAACGCCAGGTCGGGCGTGGTCGAAAACCACCGGAGCGCATCGGAGAGCAGGTCGAACAGCTCCGGCTGCGCGGTGCCTTCCTCGGCGAAGCGGTCGGCCAGCTCGGCGGCGTAGTGGGCGTACGTCGAGCGGTGCAGGTCTTCGCGCAGCGCGCGGTACGGTTCGATCGTCTCCGCCTGCGACACGATGTCGAACTCGCCCCGGCCGCGCGCGATCAGCAGGCCGACGTGGTTGAACAACTCGACGTGCCCGCCCTTGCGGCTCGCGATCTTGCGCGCGCCCTTGGCCACGACGCGCAGCTTGCCCCGATCAGGCGTCAGCAGCGTCAGGAGCCGATCGGCTTCGCCGACATCGGAGCGGCGCAGGACGATGGCTTCGGTTCGGTACAGGCGTCCACGGTCGGGCATGGGCTAGTCCACTCCGTCGCCGCCGTTTTGCGAACCGGCCGGCTCGGGCGGCGTCTCGCGCTGAATGAGAATCTTGCCGATACGCCGGTCTTTCACGTTCAACACTTTCAGGCTCACGCCGTCCACTTCGATTTCTTCGCCCGGCTCGGGCACGTGGCCGAGCCGGTTGTAGATCAGCCCGCCAAGCGTGTCGCTTTCCTCGTCGGACAGCTTCGCGGCGAGCAGCTCGTTCACGTCGTCGATCAGGATGCGCGCATCGACTTCGTACTCGTCGCGGCCGAGCGGCTTGACCATCGGTTCTTCCGATTCGTCGTATTCGTCCCGAATCTCTCCGACGATTTCTTCTAGAATGTCCTCGATCGTCACCAGGCCGGCCGTGCCGCCGTATTCGTCGATGACGATAGCCATGTGCACGCGGCGCTGCTGGAGCTCTCTCAACAGCTCGTCGACCTTCTTCGTCTCGGGCACGAAGTACGCCGGCCGCGTCAGGCTGGGCAGCCGCACGCTGTCGCCGCCCGATCGACCGTGCTGCCGAAACACCTTGAGCAGGTCTTTGGCGTACAGGATGCCGACGATGTGGTCGACGGTTTCTTCGTAGATCGGGATGCGCGAATGGCCGTGCCGGATCGCGGCGTCGGTGGCTTCCAGGAGTGGCGTGCCGGCTTCGAGCGCGACCATGTCGATGCGGGGCACCATCACTTCGCGCGCCAGCATCTCGCCGATGTCGAAGACCGAGTAGATCATCTTCTTCTCGGCCACCTCGAGCACGCCGCCTTCCTCGCCGGCGTCGACCAGTGTCTTGATTTCGTCTTGCGTGACGATGGGCATGCCCCGCCGCGGCTTGCCGCCGAACGGGCGCGCGATCAGGTTCGTGGCCCAGACCAGGAAGCGCACGATCGGCCCGAAGGATCGGGCCATCAGCTCGATCGGCCGGGCGACGAGCAGGGCAATGCGCTCGCTGTGCGCCAGCGCGACAGACTTGGGGACAAGCTCGCCGAGAATCAGCGTCACGGCGGTCAGCACGACGGTGATGATGAAGACCGCGATGCCCTGCGCCGCCGATGCGAGGCCCGGGATGGGCAACTGAGCGATCCATTGCGCCAGCCCCTCTGACAGGTTGATGGCGGCCGTCGCCGAGGCCAGGAACCCCATCAGCGTCACGCCGATCTGCACGGTTGCCAGAAGGCGACTCGAGTCATCCGCCAGGCGCAGCACCAGGCCGGCGGTCTCGTTGCCCGACTCCATCAACTGCTTCATGCGCAGCCGAGGCACGCTGACCATCGCCATCTCCGACGCGGAGAAGAACGCGTTCAGCGTGATGAGAATGGCGAGCAGGATGAATTCACTACCTATACCAGAGTCCATATGGGTTGCTGCATCTTATTGTGTCCAAACTGTCGGCTCATTTTAGGCCCGCCTGTACTAGGCAGACGACTCAGGTGGCTTGGGTTTCGGCCGGGCGGGCACTCCGTACACCAGCTCGCCGTCCGCCACGTCACGCGTCACCACCGACCCGGCGCCCGTCTGGCTGCCCGCGCCGACGCGCACCGGCGCGACGAGCATCGTGTCGCTGCCGATGAACGCGCCGTCGCCGATGTCGGTGTGATGTTTCTTCGCGCCGTCGTAGTTGCACGTGATCGCGCCCGCGCCGACGTTCACCTTTCGGCCGAGCGTCGCGTCGCCCAAATACGAGAAGTGGTGCTGCTTGGTGCCTGCGCCGAGCCGGCTGTTTTTGACTTCGGCAAAGTTGCCGCACTCGACGCCGCGTTCCAGGTAAGCGCCGCTGCGCAAGTGCGCGAACGGCCCGACGCGCACGTCCCCTTCGAGCGTAGCGCCCTCCACGACGGAGGATTCGATGCGGCAGCGTTCGCCGATGACGCTATCACGCACGATCGTGTTCGGCCCGATGTGGCACCCGCGTCCAATGTGAGTCGCGCCCTCGACGTGTGAGCCTGGATAAATCGTGGTGTCAGGCTCGATCGTGGCCTCGGCGCTGATAGTGGAATTCGACGGATCGACGATTGTGACCCCTGACAACATCAGGCGCTCGGCAATGCGCTCGCGCATCAGGCGCTCGGCCCAGGCCAGCCGCACGCGATCGTCGATGCCGCCGACTTCCTCCGTCGTGGCCTCGCGCGTGGCGATCGTCTTGACTTCCGCCGCCGCCAGCGCGACCAGGTCGGTCAGATAGTATTCGCCGTGACCGTGCTTCGGCTGGAGCTGATTCAGATGCGGCCACAGCCAGCCGGCCTCGAAGCACAAGATGCCGGAGTTCACTTCGCGGAGAGTGAGCTGTTCCGGCGTGGCTTCCTTGAACTCGACGATGTTGACGACGCGGCCCGAACCGCTGCGCACGATGCGACCGTAACGGAGAGGATCGGGCGGCCGGAAAGTCAGCAGCGTGATAGCGGCATCATGGCCGGCGTGTTCGTCGAGCATAGCGCGCAGTGTCTCGGCGCTGACGAAGGGCGTATCGCCGTACAGCACGAGCACCACGTCGCTGCGGCCTTCGAGAGCTCCGCGCGCCTGCATCACGGCGTGGCCGGTGCCGAGCTGCTCGGGCTGATCCACGTATTCGACGCGGTCCCCGATGGCCGCTCTGACCTGATCGGCGCGGTAGCCGACGACGAGCGTCGGGCGCTCGTCGCCGAGCGCCACGGCGGTGTCGATCACGTAAGACACCATCGAACGCCCGGCAACGGGATGCAGCACCTTGGGCAGCTCGGACTTCATGCGGGTTCCCTGGCCGGCAGCCAGGATGATGGTCGCCAGTTTCAACGGATCCTCCGTAAATGCGCGGCGCCCTAACGCCCGGCCGTCGGGCGAGGGACGCGCGATGATGACGGATGTGACGATGGGAAGGCCAGCGTGGGCGGCGAATATGGGTCTGAATCAGAATCCATCATGGGGTGCGCTGCTTCTGCGTCACTGCCCGTGCGCCAGTCGCTCGATCAGGCGCGCGGGCAGGCCCTGCTCTCGCATACGGCGCTGCGTTTCCTTAACGGGATACCGGACACGCCGGAATTCCCACCGCTTCTCGTCCAGGTCGAGCATCGCGTACGACGCGTCGGCGTTACCGTCGCGCGGCTGGCCGACGCTGCCCGGATTGATGATCCAGCGCCCGCTGTTGAGGTGGAGCGACCGGTTCAACTGCGGTGTGCGCACCTGGCAGCGCCGTCGGTCGCCTGCGCCTTCCGGCATGAAATACGTGGCGGGGATGTGTGTATGGCCGACGAGACAGATGACGGTGTCAAAGGCGCCGAAATTGAGCGTCGCGGTGACCGGATCCAGAATGTATTCCCAGACGGGCTGGCGCGGGCTCCCGTGCGCCAGGGTGTAACCCGATTCGACGCGCGACGGCGGCAGATCGTGCAGGTACGCCCGCGCGCCGGGGTCGAGCTGCTTCTGTGTCCACTCCGCCGACAAGCGCGCGTCCGTGTTGAAGCCACGCAGGTCGAGCTTGCCCAGCGCGGCCCAATCGTGGTTGCCGCTCAAGCTGATGTGCGGACATTCGCGCAGGCGGGCGACGCACTCGTTGGGATCGGGACCGTAGCCGATCACATCCCCCAGACACCAGATGAAGTCGAAATCCCCCGCATCTTCGAGGACGGCTTCGAACGCGGCGAGGTTGGCGTGAATATCCGACAGGACGAGGTAACGCATGCGTGAGACGTTCCAGACAATCGACGCCCGTGAGTGTATCACGTTTTGCACGATTTGCATAGCCTGTGGAGAGATGCATGCCTTGCGCGTCTCAAGTGCGGTTGTATAATCGCCGGCGACGCGGGCATCCCGGAGTGGCATGTCACCGATATTAGCGCCAGACGTTTTCGAGTTCGTGAGTGGAAGCCCGGCGCAGACGATGCGCATCGGCGAGCGATTGGGCAGCCTGCTCCAGCCGGGCGACGTCGTCTGTCTGGCCGGCGCATTGGGCGCAGGCAAGACGTGCATGGCACAAGGGATCGGCGCGGGATGGGGCGCGGCCGGCGAGATGACCAGCCCTACCTTCACGCTGGTTCACGAGCTGCGACGCGCGTCGGATGGCGCGACCTTGTATCACGTCGACTTGTACCGTATCGAATCTGAGGATGAGGCGCGCCTGCTAGGATTGAGCGACCTGTTCGAGAGAGACGCCGTGTGCCTGGTCGAGTGGCCCGAACGGGCAGGCGGCGTCCTGCCCGACACGTGCCTGCGCGTCGGGCTGACCACGCTCGACGAAACCCGGCGCCGCCTGACCTTCAGCGCCGAAGGCGAGCGGCACTTGCATTTGCTGAGCGAGTTGAAGCGCGCGGCGTTTGGCGTCGGCGAATGAGCAACGGGTGAATACGATAAGCGATACGCGATACGCGATATGCGATATGCGATATGCTGCTGGCGATTGATACGGCGACGCAGCGGGCCAGCCTGGCGCTTCACGACGGTGGGTGCGTGCGGGCCGAAATGACCTGGGAGATGGCGAGCCACCATACGGTGGAGTTGATGCCTCGCATCCTTTGGATGCTGGAACAGCTCGGCGCGAAAGCGCGCGATCTCACCGCAGCGGCTGTGGCGATCGGGCCTGGCTCGTTTACCGGCTTGCGCATCGGACTGGCGATGGCTAAGGGTCTGTCGCTGGCAAACTCAATTCCTGTTGTGGGCATTCCCACGCTGGACGCCGTGGCGGTGGCGCAGCCTGTGCGCAAGGAGCCGCTGGTTGCCGTGCTGCACGCGGGCCGTGGCAAGCTGGCAGCCATGCGCTACCGGCGCGCGCGAGGCGAGTGGCACGCACAGGGGGACGTGGCCGTGACGACGACCGACCGTATCGGCGAAGATTGGGATAGGCCGACGCTGCTGTGCGGCGAGCTGGATGGCGCCGAGCGCGCTTCGATCGTGGCGCGCCTGGGCGATCGGGTGATCCTGGCCGATCCGGCGCATTCGCTGCGGCGGGCGGGCTTTCTGGCCGAGCTGGGCTGGCGGCGCGTGCAATCCGGCGCTATCGACGATCTCGACGCGCTCAAGCCGATTTATCTTCCGACGGCCGCTGGAATCTGAAGTGAGCGTGTGATATGCGCGCTTTCGCTTTTTGGAAGGTGATCTCCATGGATCAGACCAACCTGCTCGAGCGCTTGACAGCGCTGTTTGCGGAGCATCAGATTCGCTATTGTGTGATCGGCGGACAGGCCGTCAACGCGTATGTGGAACCCTTAGTCAGCCTTGACCTGGACCTGATCGTAGCTCTCGATCAACTCGGCCAGGCCGAGTCGCTACTCGCGAGTTCTTTTAAGGTCGAGCGTTTCCCACATAGCCTGAATGTCTCGTTGCCCGGATCCGGTGTCCGCGTGCAAATCCAAACGGATCCTCGCTACGCCGCTTTCCTCGAACAGGCTTCGCTGCGCGAGGTATTGGGACTGGTGATGCCGGTCGCCAGCCTGGACGATGTGCTGCGGGGCAAGGTGTGGGCCGTGCAGGACCCGACTCGGCGGGCGAGCAAGCGACAGAAAGACCTGGCCGACATTGCACGGCTGCTGGACGTCTATCCCGCCCTGCGCGATCAGGTGCCGGAGGACGTCCTGGCGCAACTGCTCTAGCGAGGCCTTATGATTGCTGAGATCCCCTTCTCGTATGAGAAAATGCAGTTGAAAGACGTGCCGGCGGTGATGGCCATCGAGCAGCGCTCGTTCACGCTGCCATGGTCGGCGAATACCTACCGGCATGAAATCCTTGAGAATCAGAGCGCGCACTACTACGTGCTGCGCCAACGCAACGGCGCGCCAGGCCGGCGGGCCGATTGGCTGTCGCGGCTCGCTCGCCGTGAGGCCGACGCGCCCATCGTCGGCTATGGGGGGTTCTGGTGTATCGTGGACGAAGCGCACATCAGCACCATTGCCATCGACGTCGGTTGGCGAGGACGCGGGCTGGGTGAATTCCTGCTGGCGTCGATGATCGAGCAGGCCGTCGTGCTGAATGCGGTGAAGGTCACGCTGGAGGTGCGCGAGAGCAACCGGGTGGCGCAGAACCTGTATCGCAAGTATGGCTTCGCCGTCGCCAGCACGCGCCCGCGTTATTACCAGGACAACGGGGAGAACGCATTCCTGATGGCGCTCGAAGGTGTGCGCGGCGAGGCTTATCGCCGCGCCTTGCGCGACCTGACCGGCTTGCTGCAGGCGCGGCTCGCGAGCGCAGATGGCGAGCCGATACGCGCCCGATCTGACCGGTAACAGAATTTTGACGGGGTCGGCGCTCTCGGTCGTACTGGTGCTTACCCACAAGCCCGTTGGCCCGCAGCTGCACTGCGGATGCCGGGCTACAGTTGCACCGTCGCCCCGACATGTGTGCAATCATCGGTCGGTGTGTGCACGCAAATGTTGTCAGTCGTTACAGTGCTCGTCAAACCGCGTCCTCGCGGTTGGCTGTCCGCGGGGACGCGGGCGGTGAGCCACCTGACATGTTTTGCGTGCACATCTCTCGGTCGCATCCTTGTTGATCGCTCCCGGCTGTGGTATATTGTCCTTCGCTCCGCGAATGCCTCTCTCACGAAAGGGTGATGTGTGTCTGAGCACGATTCGCTCGATCGCGTAGCCTCAGAAGTTTCGGCCTGCACGAAGTGCATCCTTCACAAATCGCGTGTGAAGGCCGTGCCGGGTGAGGGCCTGGCGCACGCCGACATCATGTTCGTCGGCGAAGGCCCGGGCTTTCACGAGAACCAGCAGGGTCGCCCGTTCGTCGGCGCGGCCGGGCAGTTCTTGGAAGAGCTGCTCGCCAGCATCGGGCTGAAGCGCGAGCAGGTTTTCATCACCAATGTCGTCAAGTGCAGGCCTCCCGGCAATCGCGATCCGCTGCCGGAAGAGATCGAGGCCTGCAAGCAGTACCTCGATCGGCAGATCGCGCTGATCAAGCCCAAGGTGATCGTCACCCTGGGCCGTTACTCGATGGCGCGCGCCTTCCCGAACGAGAAGATCAGCCGGATTCACGGCCAGCCGAAGAAAGTGGAGGGCATCGTGTACGTGCCCATGTTCCATCCGGCGGCGGCGCTGCATCAGTCCAGCCTGCGCAAGACGATCGAAGAGGATTTCAAGAAACTGCCGGCGATCCTGGCCGAGATCGAGACCTTGCAGGATGAGGAACCGCCATCGCCGCAGGCGCAGCAGTTGAGCATGTTTTGAAGCCGTATTCCCATTTCCCTTTGCGAGAACGCTCAATCATGAATATAGAACAGGCCACTCTGTCTACGCTGGCGCATCGGCATCTTGCTCAACAGGTCACCCAAAAGCGTCCCAAGGACGTAAGTGGTTGGTATTTGCTGTTCCTCCCGGTGGTTGATGCCGGGTTGACGGTGGCCGCACTGTGGCTGGCGGTTGAGTTGAGGCGCGCCTTGCCGTTCGGCCCCACGCTGATCGACGAAGGCTGGGTGAGTCCGCAGGTGTACCTTGTTGCGATCGTGTTGGGGTTGGTCGTTTATGGCGCCATGGGCGTGTACCAGGCAGAACGGCTGCGCTCATTCGGCGTCGAGATTTGGGCGGTGTTGAAGGCCACGCTCGTCGGCATCGCTCTCCTGGCCGGCCTGTTGTATTTCGTGGAACGAGAAGTGTCGCGCTGGCTGTATGTCTATTTTGGTCTGCTTCAAGTGGGCCTGGTCGCCGCGGCGCGGCTTGCCATCCACAGCCTGTGCGGTATCTTGAATTTGTCGCTGACGCGTCCGCGCCGAACGCTTATCATCGGCGCCAGTGCGATAGGCCAGGAGGTGGCTCAGCGCCTGTCGCAAACGAAGCGCGGCGATTATCAGGTGATCGGTTACCTGGACGATGGGAACGCCCAGGCGACCGCTCCGCCCGATCTGCCGATCTGGGGACCGCTGGATCATGCCGAGTCGATCGCGCGAGACCTTATGGTGGACGAGTTGCTGGTTGCCCTGCCCCTATCCGAATCGCATGCTCTGGCCAGGCTGATGGACACGATCCACGACCTGCCGGTTCAGGTGAAAGTGATCCCAGACTATTTCGACCTGGCCTACCTATACTCGCGAGCGGACGAATTGGCCGGCATGCCCGTGATCAGCCTGAAGGAACCCGTTCTCGCGCCGCGGCAGCGCGCAATGAAGCGTGCCTTCGACTTGATCGTCGCCAGCCTGCTGCTGGTCTTGGTCGGCCCGCTGCTGCTGATCGGCGCGCTGGCAATCAAGCTGGACTCGGCAGGGTCTGCCTTGTACCGGCAGAAGCGCATTGGCGAGGGTGGCCGGCCGTTCGCCATGTACAAGCTGCGCACCATGGTGGTCGATGCCGACGGCGACGAGCATCGACTGATTGAGATGAACGGCGATTCGGTACAGTTTAGCAAGGGACCGCACGATCCGCGCGTGACGCGCGTCGGCGCTTTTCTGCGGCGCTGGAGCATCGATGAGTTGCCCCAGCTATTGAATGTGATTAAGGGCGATTTGAGCCTGGTCGGGCCGCGCCCGGAGCTGCCAGCGCTTGTCGAGCGTTACTCCTCCTGGCAGCACAAGCGCTTTTCGGCGCCGCAGGGTGTGACCGGCTGGTGGCAGGTGAACGGCCGGCCGCAGAGCGTGGATCAGAAAGTGGAACACGACTTGTACTACGTGCGGCATTATTCGATGTGGCTGGATATGTGGATTCTGGTGAAGACGATCCCGGCGGTCATCAGTCAGGACGGGGCGTTTTGAAATGCAGAATGATGAATGGCGAATGATGAGTGATAGAATCGGATGAGCAGTGAAATCTTGATCCTGAAGCCTGTTACGGATCGCCTGTCGCGGATGGATCAGGCAGCCCTGCGACGGCGCACGATTGTTTTTGTCATCTGCTGCGTCGTGTCGTATGGCGTCTGGATCGCCATCCGCTGGCAGCCGATTCCGGGCACGCAGCAGCCGCTGTGGAGCATCCCGCTGTGGGGCAAGGCGCTGCTGCTGGGCAGTCTGACCTTCGCTCTTTTCGCGCTGTTTAGGCTGGGTGGGTGGTTGATTCGGGATTCGCGCAAGTTGTACGTCGCCTCGACGGGCGTGCGCTCGAGCAATGTCTCGGTGCGCTGGTATCGCTACCTCAACCCGATCGGCCTGCTGTACAACCTGTACCTGCATCGTGACCTGCTGCGCCAGTTCGTGCGGCGCGAGATAGAAGCGCGGTATCGCGGCTCGTCACTGGGCCTGGTCTGGTCGCTCGTCACGCCGTTGCTGATGCTGGCGATCTACACATTTGTGTTCTCGGTGATTTTCAACGCGCGCTGGCGCGGTGAGGGCGGAGAGAGCCAAGGCACGTTTGCCGTCACCCTGTTCGCCGGGCTAATCGCGTTCGGCGTGTTCTCCGAGATGGTCAACCGCGCGCCGACGCTGATCGTGTCGCACCCGAACTACGTCAAGAAGGTGGTGTTCCCGCTGGAAATTCTGTCGGCGAGCGCGCTGGGCGCGGCGCTGTTCCAGGCGCTGGTCAATGTGGCGATCCTCATTGCGGCTCATTTGCTGATCGCGGGGACGATGTCGGCAACGATCGTGCAACTGCCCGTCGCGGCGATACCGCTGATCGGCCTGAGCCTGGGGCTGAGCTGGTTCCTGGCCTCACTCGGCGTGTACGTGCGCGACATCGCTTACCTCGTCGGGCTGGTCACTCAGGTCCTGTTCTTCATGTCGGCCATCTTCTACCCGATCGAGGCGGTGCCCGAAGCCGTGCGTCCGATCATGCGCCTGAACCCGCTGACGACGATCGTCGACAGTTTCCGGCGCACTCTGGTATCGGGCGAGCCGCTCGAGTGGGATGCCTGGCTCGTGACGACGCTGTTTGCAGGCGTCGTGTTGCTGGTGGGGTATATGTGGTTTATGAAGACCAAGTCGGGATTTGCGGATGTGATTTGAAGGATGAAGTGTCGTGAATCGCGCGCGGGAGGGATGGCGCCGCGCCCAGCAGTCGACCGACGATTTCTATCTGGACAGCGCGGCGCTGAATTTGCACGGTTTCTACGTTGGCCTGGAGCGCGTGTTTGAACTGATTGCCGCGACGGTGGAAAGCGCCCGCGACCTTGTCCCAGGTGCGTGCGGAGTTGTTGGCCTTCGCCGGGTTTCTGGAACAGCGTGCCGGAGCTGAGTAGGTCTGTATGGATGCGAGTGTGATCGAACAGCCGGTTGCAGTGAATCCGAACGGCCAATCTCACGCCGGCATGGCGAGTGCACCACGGGTTGAGCAGCCCGACTCGGAGGTGATGATCTCCGTCCGCGACGTGGGCAAGATGTACCGCCTGTACGACCGGCCGCAGGACCGGCTCAAGCAGCAGTTGTTCTGGCGCTTCAACAAATACTACGGTCGCGAGTTCTGGGCGTTGCGAGATATATCTTTCGAGGTCAGGAAAGGCGAGTCGGTCGGCATCATTGGGCGCAATGGCAGTGGAAAGAGTACACTGCTCCAAATCATCGCCGGGACGCTATCGCCGACGACCGGCGAATTGCAAGTTAAAGGGCGCGTGGCCGCCCTACTAGAGTTAGGCAGCGGCTTCAATCCGGAGTTTACTGGACGCGAGAACGTCTTTCTCAATGGCGCGGTGCTGGGCATTAGCCGCGAGGAGATGGAGCAGCGTTACGATGAAATCGTCACCTTTGCCGATATTGGCGAGTTTATCGACCAGCCGGTAAAACTGTATTCGAGCGGCATGGTCGTGCGGCTGGCATTTGCGGTGCAGGCCGTCGTCCAGAAGGATGTGCTTATCGTGGATGAAGCGTTGGCAGTTGGCGATGAGGCATTTCAACGCAAGTGTATGCGCAAGCTAGAGGATTTTCGTGCGAATGGCGGTACTGTATTGCTGGTGTCTCACAACGCGCAGATGATTATTCGGCAGTGCGATCGATGCATTTTCCTTCATGGGGGCCAGATAATCTTGGATGGTTCTAGCAAACCCGTGACCGACGTTTACCAGAGCTTTCTCTACGGCACACCGCAACAACAAAGTGAAATACTGTCAATAGCTCGCCACGACCGACACAGACCCGATGAGATTGCGACCCAGCTTGCACACAAGCTGGCAGGTGCAACAGAGGGCATGGTCCCTGACGTGAGATCCGATCTCTCTGAATCATTTGACATGACAATGCCGCAGACGACGGAGATCGCTTACGGCAATGGGGCGGCCGAGATTCTCGACTGTAGCATGCACGATTCAGCAGGCCGGCGGGTGAACCTGCTGATCGCCGGGCAACGCTACCTGTGGCGCTACCGAGTACGATTTCACGAAACATCTCACAATCTGAATTTTGGGATGATGCTCAGATCGGTCGAGGGTATCGCTGTTTTAGCCATTAATAGCGAAGGGGAGGGTTATCATTATAATCGGTTTCAGCGAGGAGAGGTAGTAGAGGTGCGATTTGGCGTGCAGATTGATTTGGCGCCTCGCACTTACTATGTGGAGTCAGGTGTTGTAGGTGATTCGGAGACTCCTACTGGTGAGGGAGGGTTCCTTCATCGTCGCCTCGACATCTGCGCTGTCCGTGTTGTGGCACCAGATACCCGTCCGATTTACGGCTTGGTTTATTCGCACCCAATTGTACAGGTCTCTACTGTGCAGTAAGTGAGGATTAGGACGAGTAACCAGATATTCAGCTCATATCGTCAGTAATAACACTGAGGAGATAGCCCTCGCGATGCAGCCGACTCATTACCGCCTTCGGGATGACGATCAGATCTGCTTCATTCATATTCCCAAAACTGCAGGGACCACTATTAGTTCCATTATAGAAGCGCAATTTGCACAGCACGAGATATGCACGTTTGACTCGTGGTCTGCAGTCTCGCAAGGACCTTCGGATTTGTCACCCTATCGCTTGATAAAGGGCCACATTTTTTATAGCATTGGAAAGCTCTTGCCTAAGAAGCCCGTTTACATGACGATCCTGCGGGATCCGATCGAGCGAACCTTATCACAGTTTGAGATGCTACGGCAAACGCCGGAATATATTCTCTATGACCGTGTTAGGAACATGTCTTTTCCCGACTACATTAAAGACCCCGCCATGTTCGAATTTTATGCCAATGTTCAAACGCGCATGATTGCGTCTGACCATGATATTCGCAGAACGAGCGACGTCAGCAATGCTAAAGAGCAGATTCGCGAGGATAGTCTTCGGATCGCTAAGGAGCGGCTTAGTGAATTCGCGTTCGTTGGTTTAACCGAACGAATGGAAGATTCTATCCGCCTGCTTTCGTACACGTTTGGCTGGAAACCTCGCCCAAGGTTTCAAAGCCTGAATGTGTCTCCGACCAGCAGGTTAAAGCGTGAAGATATTCCGCCCGCTACCTTAAGCATTTTGGCCAAGCGTACACAGCTGGATGCAGAGCTCTATCAATATGCCCAGCATATTTTTGAAGCGCGTTGGTTGCAGATGATTGAAGAGTTGCTTGAAAAGAACTATGTGCGTTCTTTTACATCCTTGGAGCTGCCGTATAACCAGTCAGTTGAGCTTACCTTTGACAAGGAAATATCTGGCGCCGGTTGGCACCAACGCGAGTACCACCCGGCCCATGGTTATTTTCGATGGACGGGCCCTGATACCTCGTCAACACTTGATTTGCGTTTGGACACTTCACGTGATGTGATTATTGAATTCCGCGTGATCGCCTCTTTCGCGTCCGATATACTGGACAGCTTGGCCTTAAGCGTCAATGACCATCTCATGGCACTGCAATGCCAGGCCGAAACTGAAACGGGTGCAAACATTTTTTCTGGACACATTCCCCAGTGGGTGCTGGCGCTCAACCGCTCTATTACGAGACTGAGTTTTCGTGTCAATCGGACGGTTTTGCCAAGCGCATTTGACCCGGCTAATTCCGATCAACGCCACCTCGGGGTCGCACTCAATCTCATTAAGGTTTATCCAGTATCGCAGTTTAAGGTGACAAGCGAAACAACAGACCACTCCGAAAACTCGCAGGTTCCTATCACAACGACCGATTTACCCAAGCCTACATTGAAAGTTTCTGAGCGCGCGAGCACTCACATTAGTAATAAGGGTACCGCCGAACTGGTACAGTCTAGGATCAAGAGGTCAACCCCCGTGACAACTGAACGCGTGATTGAAGTGCCGTGGGCCTTGATGCAGCTCCCTCAATCGGGGATCATACTTGACATTGGCAGCTGCGATGCGACCTACTTGAGCATTATTCAGCAGTCCGATCGCATTCTGCACTGTCTTGATCTACGTGACTGCTCGGCCGAAATACCGCGTGGTGCGGTATTCCATCATCAGAGCATTATCGGCAATGATCTGCCACGCCAGCACTTCGACGCGGTTCTGCTTCTGTCAACGCTGGAGCATATTGGCCTGCCATGCTACGGGCAGGCGCCATTTGCCGATGGCGATAAGCTGGCGCTGGCGGAGGTGTGGGAAGTGCTGAAACCGGGTGGCTTGGCTATTGTGACTGTGCCCGCCGGGCAGGCCAAGGTGGCATCATGGTATCGCCAATACAGTCCCGCCGCATTGCACCGCCTGTTCAAGGGCTGGCGAACCGAGTTCAGCTATTGGGGCTTTGATGGTTCGCAGTATGTGCCGATCGACGAAGACGCGGTCGAGTGCTACGACTATCGTGATTACCCATATGTGACGGGTGCCGGCGCAGGGGCGTTCGCTGGAATTGTAGCTCATCGATCATAAACTGCAGGCCATACAGTTGTCTTATGCGAATCGGCATTGATTTCAGAATACTCTCGGCGGGTCCCGACATAGTGCATCGTGGTATGGGACGGTACACCCAGCAACAGCTACGTGAAGTGCTCAAACTTGACTCTGAGAATGAGTATGTGCTTTTCTGCAGACCTAATGCCGATCGGTCGCTGTTCTTGCCCGAAATTCGTACCGCACCAAATGTGTCTGTTACTTCAATTGTTACCTCAGATGATGATCCGAATCAGCCCAGCAGGTTACTGAGTGCTAGTGAGGAGTTTCAAGAACAGATCTATGGGCACAAACTCGACATCTTCCATGTGCCGACGCTATTTCTATGGCACGACATCGTTTTGCCCCAATTCGATGTTTGCCCGCTGGTCGTTACTTTCTACGATCTGATACCACTAATCTTTTCCAGTCACTATCTGCCGCCGAAATCGGCGGTAAGCGAACTCTATACACGGGCCCTTATCTTCACCCTGGATGCTGTGCGCCTGATTGCCATTTCAGCTGCTTCGCGTCAAGACGCAATCAACTACTTGGGGTTCCCGCCCGATGAGATTGACATTGCCTATCCCATTGCGGATCCAAGCTTTCAAGTGCTGCCCTCCGAGCAAGTCGAGGCTGCTCTGCGAAAGTTGCATCGTCGTGTGGAGTTACCCAATGAGTACGTGATGACAGTGACTCATCTGCATCATAGCAAGAATCTCGACACGCTTCTAGCGGCTTATGCTTTGTTACCGCCATCCCGGCGTAGACAACTTCCTCTAGTGATTGCATGTCATTTGTCGGAGGCTGAGCGGGCATACATTGGAGGAGTAGCGGACACACACGGTATTGCAGAAAACGTCGTTATGACGGGATTCGTGACGGAAGACGAATTAGTCGCGCTCTATAATGCTGCGACAATGGTTGTCCATCCATCGCGATATGAGGGCTTTGGCCTGCCGGTGTTGGAGGCCCTAAAATGTGGTACCCCTGTAGTAACAACCACTTCGTCTTCTTTGCCAGAGGTCGGAGGCGACGCTGCGATTTTGGTGGATCCAGACGATAAACAGGGTTTTGCAGATGCTATTGATACACTATATCTGGATCCTGCTCGCCGCGAGGCAATGCGGAAGCGTGGCTTGGAACACGCAAAGAAATTCGATCCGGCCCAACTCGGGCGGAATACGCTGGAAAGCTACCAGAAAACTCACCAATCAATCATGCGCTCCGACCCAGCTCAAGAGCGCCCCCGTATTGCCCTTTGGACACCTCTGCCGCCACAAAAGAGTGGCGTGGCGGACTACAGCGCTGAGTTGCTGAGGAAGTTGAGCTGTTTGTACGACATTGAGGTCTTCGTGGACGATGGCTATTTGCCTTCACTCGATCTACTCAGCCGCTATGTAATCCATCACTATCGTGGTTTCGAGCGTCGCCAAGCGCAAGATCCATTTGATGTCATTCTCTATCAAGTAGGTGCGTCTGCCTATCATTTATACATGTACGGGCCGATACAGAAGTGGCCAGGGATAGTGATTTTGCACGATTTGGTGTGGGGGTACGCATTGTATGCCAGCTATGCACAATCACAACGGCTCAAGGACTTTAAACGTGAATTGATGCTGACGGAGGGTCAGAAGGTGGTGCTCGAATTCAGCGAGATCGAGCAGTTACCTGTCGAGTCGTTTGGCCCAGCCTTGGAATCCTTTCTTAATCGACATTATATGCTTAAGAGAATTGTAGATAGCAGCCTCGTCACCGTCGTCCATATGGATGAGGCCCAGCGGGAACTGGCAGACAGGTATCACGACGCCAGAGTCTACACGATACACATGGGCGTTGACGATCCGTGGCAAGGATTGCCGGTCGCAAATCTGGACTTTGTTCGCGCACAACTTGGTATACAGGCGTCGACGTTCGTCGTGGGGGTATTTGGGAGTATTGACCCAGTCAAACATCTGGATGTCTGCATAAAGGCCTTTGGTCTCTTGAGTGCTAATCATCCTGACGCGCTTCTGATCATTGTCGGCGATGCGTTTGATCCTCGCTATATGGACCAGCTACTAGAGCTCACACAGAGCATGGGGTTGGCTGAGCGGGTGCGCTTCGTCGGCCACATTGCTGTTTCCGATCCAGGCAATGATAGGCTATTCGATAGGTACCTGCTGACATGCGACGTGGTAGTCAATCTGCGTTATCCTTCACGCAAGCAAATGTCGGGCACACTGCTTCGTGCTGTGGCTGCTGGAAAGCCTGTACTTATCACGGATCTCCCAGAGTGGAGCTTTCTGCCGAATGATTTCTGTTGGAAGATTCAAGCAGGTGACGGTGCCGTGCACGAGCTTGGCCAGTACCTAGTTAATCTTGCCACAGATCCCGTATCAAGGCGGCAAATGTCAGTCAGTGCGCGGGCATATTTTGAGCAGTGTGCGACTGTTGCGGATATGGCTGCCATGTATGAGTCTGTGATCGACCAGGTTGCTGGTCGTCGCCTGTCTAGATCATCCCGTTCTATTCAAGAGGATCGGCTACATATGCGAGCGCTCAACTTCAATAAGGTCTGTGAGTTGGAGGATTTCTCGGATGCGGAACTCGTTGATATCATGCGCGACGTATTTCGACACGAGATCCGCCATTTCACGCCCGAATTTCCCAAGGGGGCAGAATATCGCAAGTATTGGGAAATCGCAATGTCGGTGCGGGCCTTGCGCTACTTCGGCGTGCTTCGTCGAGATGCGCTTATTCTAGGGGTGGGCGCTGGGACGGAAACGACAGGGTTCTATTTGACGAACCAGGTGGGCCAAGTATTTGTCACCGATTTGTACCTTGATTCTGGCACCTGGGAGAACTTTGCACCTGGATTTATGCTAGCTGAACCAGAGAAGGTCGCACCATATGATTTTGAACGTGATCGACTCGTAGTGCAACATATGGATGGGCGCGTACTGCGCTTCCCAGACAATACCTTCGATGGGATCTTCTCGTCAGGTTCCATTGAGCACTTTGGTGGACTTGGATTTATCGCGAATTCTGCATACGAGATGGGCCGCGTCCTGAAGCCTGGTGGTATGTTGACGCTGTCTACGGAATACCTTATCAGCGGACCACCTGGGGGCATAGGCTGGGAGGGGTGCGTATTGTTCTCTCGTGAGAATCTTACGCGCTACATCGTTGAAGCGAGTGGACTTGAACTTGTCGACGATCTGAACACTGACCTCTCGGATGCCACTCTCACCTCCAAGCGTGACTTGACAATGTATATCGAGGAGTCTGATGCGTATATGGCACGCCAAGGCAGGTATCCGCGTGCTGGTGAAATCGTCTGGTCGAAATACCCTCATTTAGTACTGGTTCATCAGGGCTACGTGTTCTGCTCTGTCCACCTGACCCTGCGCAAGCCGGACAGTTATCCGGCTGCTCCAAACGAGTGGGCCAGACCGACAGAAGCAACGCGTACTGCCATCAGTAGATCGAATTTGATTGTGCATAGCCTGAAGGATAATGGTTCACACCCTCAGACAACCGCCCCTGCCGAGGTGGCAGTTACAATGAGCAGAGTTGATAACCAAAGCGAACTTCGCGCTTTGCTGCAATCAGCGGACGAGATTCGTCTACGTGGCTGGAACAATCCAAGACTGCGGCGCATGCCAAAGTGGCTTGGCGCGCTAGGTCGCGTGCTGGTGCGCATATTCACACTAGGTCGCATATTGGAGACGCAGGCGCAGCTCGTGAATGGCGTCGTTAATCATCATCTTGCTCTAAACAATCGTGTGGCAAGCCTGAGCAACCAGCTGACAGAACTGGAGCATCAGGTTCAGCAAATAACCAATGAAGTATTGCCGGAGTCGCGCGAACATGCGGAACGGCAGTCGAAATTTGACATGCAGTTGGCCCAGATGACAACGCAATTGGCGCGTCTTGAGCAGGAGATTGGTCAGCTAAGAAGGATCGAGTCTGAAATATCGACTTTGAGTCAGGCGCTCGACCAGCAAGCAGCGAGCGTGGCCAGGATGGCCACACAGTTCGATCAAGTTGACGGTCGTATCAGGGATGTTGAAAGGATCGAGTCTGAAATATCGACTTTGAGTCAGGCGCTCGACCAGCAAGCAGCGAGCGTGGCCAGGATGGCCACACAGTTCGATCAAGTTGACGGTCGTATCAGGAATGTTGAAAGGATCGAGTCTGAAATATCGACTTTGAGTCAGGCACTCGACGAGCGTACTCGGCTGGTTGTCAGTCCAGATCTGTTTGAGGAGAAGCTGTTGCAGATCCAGGCTCACATGGAGAGTCGTATCAGGGATGTTGATGAGAAGACTCGTCTCAACACCAGTTACGTGCGTCTGCTTATTGGTCAGTACAACGCCGGAGCTGGCATGGATGAGATGCGATCGGCTCTGCCGTTGATGAAAGAGGATCTGCTGGATCTATTGCACCAGTTAGAGCACCAGTATCCCGAGTTGGCACGGTGTGGCTCAGTGGAACTCTCGGTACAAGATGGAGCTGCCGAGGAGATGGTGGCTGCTGGTGCCGCGTATTTTGGAGACCGGATGTCCTCTGCTGGGGAGGTCTATCGCTCGCCGAACGACGCCTGGTATCATGTCGATTTCACGCCCGACTGGAAGCGGTCGATCCTTTTTGAGAGCGCGAGGGCGCGTCTGAAGCGCGGCGGGAAATTCGTACTTGTAACTGGGCCGGGCAACCTGGATGTGCCCAAGCCCAGCAATCTTGACCTGGTTGTAGATCATATCGTGGCGCTGGCTTCGGCCCGCGCTGTTCGCGTGTATGTCTGGCAAAAGACGTGACAGAATCGATGATCGCAGAGAAGGACAGCTCACTGGACGTCGCTGCGCTTGCCGTCTTGAAGAGCGACCTTGAGGAAATCCTGCGGCGCCTCGATGAGAATCTAGCCCGGCGTCCAGTCGTGCCGGAACGGCAGATGGACGATCTGAACTCGCTCTCTCATCGCGTGCAAAGCCTGTATTTCATGCAGGCGCCGCTTTTTGCCGTCAAGGAGCGCGGCCCATGGGGATGGCTGAAGCGGCTCCTCAATCTGCCCATCCGGCTCTTCGGCCACAAGCAGATTCGATTCAACCGTGAGACGCTGGAAGTGATTCGTTCCATGCTGGCATACCTTCAGGCGTTAGAGGCACAAGCGAAGGAGATGGCCCGCTTGGATCGAGAACTGAATCAGCTTCAGGAGCAGATGCAGATTCTGATGACTCGATTGAATCAGCCCCCCAGCGATGACCAGACTGCGACACGGGGAAACCCATTCCCGGATACCAGCTCGCAGAGATAACGGCTGTTGACGATGCGAGTTTGCCTCCTAAGCACAGCCTACCCGCCTGCCAGTACGGAGGGCATCGCACGCCAGCGGCAGCTACTGGCAACGGAACTCGCACGTCTGGGGCACGACGTTCACGTGGTTACCCTCGGCGCAGCGATGAGCGTGCGCGAAGAAGATGGCGTTCGGATTCACGAAGTTCTCGTTGGCCGCATCAATCGCTTTTCGCGCAAGCATCCAGCGCTAGATGTTCCGCTGACCTGTAGCCAGGCTCTATATGAAGGCTTGATGCAACAGTCGAGCGACCGGCCCTTTGACATCGTCGACGTGCCTCTTTGGTCGTCACAGGGATTCGTGACACTGTATCGCTACCAGGGCCCAACGGTACTCTGGCTTCAAACAACTCTGGCCCAGTTGTTGGCGATCCATCGCCGCCGTCCGTCCGCTGATCAGCGAGTCTTGTTGACGCTCGATCGAGTCTGTCTGGAGCGGGCGACTGGTCTGCTGGCCGACTCGTACGCGGCGCTTGAGTCGATCTTCCGGGATTATCGTGTAACGCGCAATGACTTGATGGGCGTCGCTTATCTGGGCCTGCCGCCAAGCGCCGATAGGGACGCGATATGCCCTGCCCGATCCGTTGTCGAGGCGCTTATCGTCGGTCGTCTAGAGTGGCGTAAGGGGACGCCTCTATTGTTTGACACACTGCCGGAACTGTTGCGCCGCCATCCGAAACTGGTCGTCCGCTTTGTTGGTCGTGACAACAGCGCCGAAGACGGCTGGCAGCGACAGCACCATGCCTCTTATTCGGAGTTCTTTCAATGCCATTATCCCGAACTCGCTCAACGGGCAATCTTTGAGGGATACGTCGATGAAGTGCGCCTCGGGCAATGCTATCGCGGAGCGGACTTCCTACTGGCTCCTTCGCTATACGAATCGTTCGGTCTGTTCTATCTGGAAGGTATGCGCGCTGGTTTGCCGGTTGTGGCTTTCGCCGCTGGCGCGGCGAAGGAGATTTTCGCCAGCGGCGAGGATGATGGCGCCTTACTGGTTCCGCCAGGCGACATCGCCGGATTGTCCACCGCGGTCAGCCGCCTGATCGAGCAACGCGACTTGCGCCGACGGCTCGGCGAACGAGGGCGCACGCGCTTCGAATCGGTCTTCAGCGCGGAGGCCATGGCTCGAGCGACACTGAGTTTTTATGAGCGGGTGCTTGCTCGCTCTGACGCGTTTTTCACAACTCCGGATTTCGTGTCCGCGCGCTGAGAGCCGGCTGCAATCGCACCATGCACCTCCTGATCCTCACCTCCGAATTCCCACCCGATCTCGGCGGTATCGCTACGTACCTGGAACACTCCGCGCGCATGCTGACTCGGGCCGGTCATCACGTCACGATCATCGCGCCGGGTGATGCGCGCTGTGACAAGCAACTACCCGACGGCACGCGGTTGATACGATTGATCCCGCATCAAACTACGTCGGTTCCGGCGTTCTTCCAAACGCTGTCACACTGGCCTGCGCTCAGTTATGAAATTGCCGAGACGGCCATCAATCACCTTCGCTCCACTGGAGACTTGCCGGACGTAATCGAGGTCCAGGAATATGGCGCCCTGGGTTACTATCTGCTCCAACGCAGGCTTGTCGACGAAACGCCCTTGCGCGACATTCCGATCTTGGTTCATCTGCACTCGCCGCATTCGGAAAACCTGCGTGTCAACCAGATGGCGCGCTATCGTTTCCCCGATTACTGGGTGGGGCAGATGGAAAAGTTCTGCATCAACGCAGCAGATGCATTGCTCAGCCCTAGTCGGTTTCTGAGAGACAAGCTCCTCAAGCAGGGCTTCACAGATCGATCCATTGACGTGATTCCTTATGCTGGCATTGATCCGTCTATCCTTATCGAAGACTTTGATTCGCCCGTTGACCCGCAGCCTGAAGACATCGTGTACATCGGCCGACTGGAAGTGCGCAAGGGTGTGCTGCCGCTGGTGAAAGCGTCCGCCCGCTTGTGGGCGGAAGGAACGGATTTTCGCCTGACCTTGATCGGCGGGGATACAGTGGACGCGACTGGCAGGACTGTCGGTACGATCGTGCGCGAGAAGTACCGGCATTTCATTCGGAGTGGTCACCTGACTCTACTTGAGGCAATGCCGCAGGAGCAAGTGCTGGCGCGGCTGCGTTCAGCCTGGGCAGTGGTGGTGCCCTCGCTTTACGAGAATTATCCTTACGCCTGTATCGAGGCGATGGCGGCAGGGAAAGTCGTCGTCGCCTCGACGTCGGGCGGACAGGCCGAGATGATTGGATCGGACGGCCAGGCCGGCTGGCTATTTGATTGGGCCGATGATCGATCATTTGACTGTGCGTTGCTATCCGCGCTCAGTATGACCGTAGACGAGAATCGCGCGATGGGCGCGCGCGCCCGGCAGCGCATTGCCACGCTGACTTCGTACGACGTGATTTTGCCAGAGCGCATTGCGCATTACCAGAAGACCATCGAACAGGCGTCCACGTGGCGACGCAGCCGGATATTCCCTTCTGTCAATTGGGACCTACGGCCGGCAATGGACGGGGCAAGAGTTTACGGGGAGGAGGCGCATGAGGATTTGTTGTCCGTCGTCATTCCGTTTTACAATCTAGGCCGTTATCTCAAAGAGACGCTTACCAGTATTCTGGCTTCGACATACGGTCCCCTGGAAGTGATTATTATCGATGACGGGTCGGACGAGCCGTCGAGCTTGGCCGTCCTCGAACGGGTTCGCGCGCAGGACCAGGAGCATGTGCGAGTTATTCGGACTGACAATCAGGGGCTAGCCCTAGCGCGCAATTGCGGAGCGGAAGCCGCAAGGGGTGAGTATCTAGCCTTCGTTGACGCAGACGATCTTGTCTTGCCGGACTTCTTTGCGCGTGCTATTCATGTGCTGAAGTCTTTCGATAATGTTGGCTTCGTCTATTCTTGGGTTCAGTACTTTGACGATAACAACGAGTGGTGGCCGACATGGAATACGGAGTTCCCCTATCTGCTGGGACACAATATGCTCGTCCCGATCGTCGTCATGCGCCGAAGCGTCTTCTTGCACCACACCCGTAACCGCCCCACGCTGGAGCATGCCTACGAAGATTGGGATGCCTGGGTGCGGCTGGCCGCGGCAGGCTATCAGGGGGTGAGCCTGCCGCATCTCTTAGTAAAGTATCGTGTCCGGAGCGACTCGATGTTCCGGCGGATGAGTGTCGATCAATCGTTGTATCTGCACGATCTGATCGCCCAGGGTTCACCCGAGGTCTATGGGCGCTATGCGCTGGAACTCTTCAACTTGATGAACGCCAATGGCCCACATTACCTGTGGGTGCATCCGGCCATGCAGGCCCAGCATGCGAATTACAATCGTATGAAGGCGATTTTCTTCTGGCTGGCGTCACGGCCGGGCCTGGGGTGGATGCATCAGTTGAAAATGCCGCTCAAGCGACTGTACGACCGATTTCACCTGTGAGAGATAGACCAGCGCAATGCGCATTCTCCTCGCCTACGATCACCTCGACGTCGGCGGCGCGCAGACGCACGGCCTGGGCCTGTCGCAGGCGTTGATCCAGGCCGGGCACGAGGCGGCCGTCGCGTCGCGTGGCGGCAGCGCAGCGCCTCGCTTTGCGCAGATTGGGGTGCGCTGTCTGGACTGGCCCGCGCCCCGGCGCACCGACATCGCCGGCCTGTTCAGAGGCATCCGCCGGGCCGAGCGGCTGCTTCAGTCCTGGCGACCTGACATCATTCACGCCCACGCGGTTCTGCCCGGCCTGATGTTTTCGTTCGCCGCGCGCAGGAGGATTCCGGTGGTATTTACACCCCATCGCAGTTGGCGCAGCCTGTATCATATTCCGGGGGGTCGCGCCTTGAACCGGCTGATGGTTCAGATGCTGCGGCTGCGAGCCGACGCCGTGATCGCCGTCTCCGAGGGCCTGTATCGCGAGTTGACGCAGCAGGGTATCCCGAGCGGGCGATGTCACTTGATTCCGAACGGCGTGGATGTGAGTACATTCGATGCCATCCCGCCGCCTCCGCTCTCGCCGAACGGCTCACCGCGCATTGTCGGCACAGTTGGACGCTTGATCGAGCAGAAAGGCGTCGACGTGTTCATCGATGCGGCAGCACTCGTCGTAACACATGCGCCGGATGTCGAATTCTGGATAGCCGGCGATGGACCGCTACGCGAAACATGCCGGCGGCGTATCGCGGCGCACGGCATGAACGGTCGAATGTCGTTGTTGGGCGAGCGCGCCGACATCCCCGCACTGCTGAGGCACATGTCGGTCTTCGTCTCGGCTTCGCACTGGGAAGGCATGCCGTATGCCTTGTTGGAAGCGCTGGCCGCGCAGCGCCCGGTTGTGGCGACGCGCGTCTTCGGCTCATCCGAATTGATTGAGGATGGCGTGCACGGGCTGTTGGTGCCGCCGGATGACGCCTCGTCGATGAGCGCAGCAATCGTCAGCTTGTTGAACGATCCGCCCCGTGCTCGATCGCTGGGGCAGGCCGGCCGCCGCCTGGTCGAATCGCACTATAGCCTGCAGGCGATGGTGGATCGAATTCTGGCAGAATACCAGCGCGCCATAGCCGATCACTCTATGTGACGTATAGCTAATGTGGCACTGTAGGCGGCGCTGGGGGTGCCGGTGGTCGCCAGCCGCGTCGACTGCATTCCCGAGGTTGTACCAGCTGGTAAAGCCGGACTGCTGAGGTCCTCAGAATGTGTGCGCGCGGCCGTTAACGGCCGCGCGCAAGAACGAAGCCACTGTGGCTATGTCGGCTGTATTCGTGGCTGCTGCTCATAGCGAGATCTCCTGGAGTGGTGTGGTGACCATTCCAGATTGTTCCTCACTATGGGCAGTTCTGCAAAAGTGTTAGCTACTCAGCTTCACGAGTCTTACCTCGTGATCCTTACCGAGTCACGTCCCTCTATCGGCACGCCATCCACCGTCATGCCCTTCAGGATGCCCTCGGTATCACCGACCTGGAAGGCGGTCAGGTGAGTACGGAAGTGGCAGACGATGTCCAACAACCCATCGCCGTTCACGTCCTCGTCGCTCCTCGTGCAGAAGGCCAGGCTCGCCTCGTCCCCTGTCCTGCCAAAGGTGAGCGACGTCCTGTCCACCTGGGTGGGTGCATCGAAGTCGGCAGTCGAGAGGATGGCCACAGGAATGGTGCCCTTGCTCTTCGAGTTGATGGAATTGGGGAAACTGCCGGGCTTGATGTCAATTGAAACCTCAATGGCCGATTGGAAACTCAGCGAACCGCCAAAGACCACCCCGGCTGGATTGCAGTTGTACGGCCCCGCGCCGCAAGCGAAGGGTCCATTCGCGCCACGAATTGTGATGATGTTTGTGCCCGGAGCAAGGAACGATGTGATATCGAAGGTGGCAAGTGAAGATTGCCCTGCACCGGCAAGCGACATGTCTGTCACGCTGCCAGTGGTTCCCACGGCCACGCCGTTAACCCGTACTTGAGCAAAATCATCCACGGCCACGGATATGGCTCCTGCTGTCGGCGCCCCAGGGAGGTTAAATGCTTTCGAGAAGAAGAACTCGGCGGGGAAGGCTGGGGACGTTGCGCCGGTGATCCCAGGAGCCCAAATCCAAGCGGCTCCCGAAATGCTGGAGAGGTCAGCCGACCAGCCAGTACTCGGAAAGCCATACAAGGTAGCCCCAGATGGACAAGGCGAAGGAGCGGACGCATGCAGGCATACCTTCTGCGCAAACCCTAGTGAATTCACTGGTCCGGGTCCTGACGGGTCCGCATCAGTGACTTCCCAGGTTGTATCTGAGACGAATGTGAGCGTAGTGATACTTCCCTGAGCACCCGCTTGGGAAACCACCGTCAGCAACATTGCGCATACAAGAACCACCACAAGCTCAAATTTGAAGTGTCGCATTATTTGCCTCCTTTGTGCAGTGAATCCAAATTTCCTGTGAACGTTCGTTGCGTCCTGACTTCCCTATGCCCATCATACTACAGAATCTGCGAGATGTGTGTTAGAGTTGGTTAGACTCAGTAAATCCAATTTTCAAGGCCGAGGGATTGCCGGGGCCTCAATTTCCCGAACGCAGCCATAAAGTTGCTCCAGCGCGCGAATGATGCAAGCCCCCCCCGGCCGTCGGGCAGGCGGCAGGGTGGACGGTTGTGGCCTGGCTACTGGGCGCGGCGGCGAACTGGCTGGCCTTTCAGTCGCTGCAGATGCCGCTTGGCTGGGATGCCGCACTGCTCGTGTCGGCGGCGCTGCGCGTCGGCGTGTCGCTGTCGACGGTGCCGGCGGCGATCGGTGTGTACGAAGGCGCGATCGTCGTGAGCCTCTCGGTGTTCTCCGTGCCGCCGGATGTGGCTTTGAGTTACGCGTTGGTGATGCACGCAATCGATCTGGTTGTGCCGTTGGTCATGACGATTTTCCTGGTCGTGCGCGATACCAAGCATCCGGCCGTCGAACGCGGTGTGTGACATGCATCGACCACGCCTCCTCCACATCGTCGAAGCGACCACGGCCGGCGTTCGACGCTACGTCACCCAGCTTGTGCGCAGCGGACGAGACTGCTGGGAAGTGCACGTCGCCTGCCCAGCCATTCGCCAGCCGCATTACGGCGACGTGGCATTCAGGGAAGAGGTTCGGCGCATGGGCGTGACGGTTCACGAGTTACCGCTGCGCCGGGCGATCGGCCTGCACGACGCCGCGGCGGCGCGTGCGTTGCTGGACCTGCTGCGCCGCGAGCGATTCGATCTGATTCACACCCATAGCTCCAAAGCCGGTTTCCTCGGCCGCCTGGCAGCTAGGCTGATGGGCCTGCCGGTCATTCACACTCCGAACGGGCTGTACTTTCTGGAGCAGCGCGGATTCAAGCGCCGGTTGTACCTGACGTTGGAACGGCTGGCCGGGCGCTGGACGGACTACTTGATCGCCGTGTCTGAAAGCGAGCGCGAGGTGATTGTTCACGAGCGATTGGTCTCACCGGAGCGAGTGCGCCTGATCGAGAACGGCGTCGACGCGGCGCAGGTGCATCACCTTGCGAACGAGGTACCGGCCGAAGTGATGCGTCACTCGCTGGGTCTGGATGATGGCGGACCGCTGATCGGCGCTGTCGGTCGCATGGTTCCTCAAAAGGACCCACTCACCCTGGTGCGAGCGGCGCGGCGCGTGCTCCAGATCATCCCCGAAGCGCGCTTCGTGTGGTGCGGCGATGGCGAGCTGCACCGGGCAACGCAGCAGTTGGCGCACGAGCTGGGCGTGCCACTGACGGTCTCCGGTCACCTCGAGGAAATCTGGTCGGCTATGCGCCTGTTCGACGTGTTCGTTTTGCCTTCGCTGTACGAGGGCTTGCCCTTCACGCTCCTGGAGGCGATGGCGCTGGGCGTGCCGGTGGTGGCAACGGACGTGGTCGGCACGTGTGACGTGATGCGCGGCGAGCCGATCGGTTGGCTGGCCGAGCCGCGCGATGATGCCGCGCTGGCGCAGGCGATCGTCCAGGCCCTGACGGACTCAGAAGAAGCGCGCCGAAGGGTGGAAGCCGCCCGGTGCCTCGTCGAGACGCGCTACTCACTGCGACGCATGCTCGAGGCGCACGGCACGCTTTACAGACAGGTGCTCAGTGCACGCGGCGGGCGGGCGGCGTGACGGCTCGATGGCTCGCGGCGGGTGTAATCCCGATCCTCGTCGGCGGCCTGGCCTTCGCCGTCTATCGACTGACGCTTGCGCCAGGCCTGACTTGGTCCCACGCCGGGGCAGACGGCGGCGACCTCATCACGGCGGCCGTCGTATGGGGCGTGCCTCATCCGCCGGGCTACCCGACCTACACGCTGCTGGGTCACCTCTTCGCCGCTCTGCCTTTCGGGTCCCCTGCCTTCAATCTCAACCTGATGTCGGCCACCTGCTCGGCGCTGGCCGCCGCGTTGGTGGCGGGAGGTATTCTGCGAAGCATGTCCTGGCAGTCGCGGGAAACGCGCTACGCCGCGGCCGTCGCCGGCCTGACGCTGGCCTTCGGGCCAATGCCGTGGGGTCAGGCGACGATCGCCGAGGTGCACGCTTTGAATGCTCTGTTCGCGGCAACGATCTGTTTCATCGTATCGCCGTGGTCGGCTGCGTCACCCGATCTCGATCTGTCTGCGAAGGCCGCGCTGGGAGTTGTGTGGGGGCTTGGGTTGGGTAATTCGTTGACGATCGCTGCGTTCGCGCCGTTGGTGCTTCCCGCGCTGTGGTCCGGCGCGAGAGGGCGCGCGGCGGGCTTTGGGGCGCTGGGAACCGGGTTGTGCGTCTACGCCTTGATCCCCATTCAGTCCAGCGCACGGCCCGTAATCAACTGGGGTGATGTCCAATCCCTGGAAAGCTTCATCTGGCTGGTCAGTGGCGGACTCTATCGAGGCTACGCCCTGGCTGCGCCGATCGAACTGGTGCTCCAGAGACTGCTTACTTTACCGCGCTTGTGGCTGGAGCAGGCGGGGTGGATCGGCGGGATCTGGATCGCTTACGGTATCGCTGCACGCAAGCGCGCAAAACAACTGACGCCGGCCTCGATCGTCGCTTTGCTCACCGTGGTGTTCGCCACCACATACAACACGTCGGACTCCGATCTCTACCTGATACCCTTATGGGTTTTGTCTGCCGGCTATCTGGGAATCGGCCTGGCGGAAGTGTTCGCGAAACTGGCCGGTCGTGTGTGGCGAGCTGCGGTAACTGCAACAGCGGGCTGGGTCGTTATCGCGCTGCTTGTGGGGGGATGGCGTGATCATGATCTGAGCCAGGATCGCCAGGCGGCGGCCTTCGCGGAGAGTGCCCTGCCAGGACTGCCTCGCAGCGCCATCCTGGTTACACACGCGGATGCGCATACCTTCACTTTGTGGTATTATCGCCTGGTTCGTGGCTGGCGGACGGACGTCTCGATCGTGGATGCACGGCTGGCCGGCTATGTCTGGTACGAGCCGATGT
>Ga0209641_10000133_pt1 | contig 58196 bp, 69 predicted proteins | sample RifCSP16_1_FD_184022 | JGI IMG/M metagenome (GOLD analysis project Ga0209641, IMG submission 184022) | Soil microbial communities from Rifle, Colorado - Rifle CSP2_sed 16_1 (SPAdes) (version 2) | ecosystem: Environmental > Terrestrial > Deep subsurface > Rock core/Sediment | place: Rifle... | reverse complement strand
CAAAAAAGTCGAGAGAGATAAGATGCAATTGAACTTATTTGACTTCTTTTAAAAACTTCTCCTGAGAAATTCCGGCTCTTTTAATCTGTGCTCTCAAAAGATTCGGTGCGACTTCTTTATGCAGGGTATCGAAAGTGTAGACTTTTATCGCTTTTTTCGCGTTTGCCAAAGCCTCTTTTTTTGTTTTCCCCTGACTCATACAACCATATAAATTCAAAACGTCCGCAACGTAACCGTTGTACTCTTTGTCGAAAGTCAATTTAATTACATAATCGAGTTTACTTGTCATAGCGGCTTTTTATTTCAGCTTATTATAGCACTTTACCGGGCTTAATTTTCGCTCTTTTTTACAAAAAAGTCACTCCTTCATTAAAATTTCGGAAGTGCAAGCGAGACAAAAGGAGCTGGGCTGATATAACTTACTTAAACTGCACGGATAAATTTACACCGAGGGCGCTTGCAAGTTTTTTTAACAAAGAAAGCGATGGCGTTGTCTTTGCATTCTCTACCCTGGAAATTACCGATTGTTTTGTTTTAAGCCTATCAGCTAACTGCCCTTGAGTTAATCCCTTTTCGATTCTTGCTTTAATGATTGCTCTGGCAATCTGATATTCAAGCTCCGATTCCTTTAGGGCTTTTCTTACTTGGGGATCTTTTAATAATTGGGCTCTATGGGTTTTCCAATCCATACTGCAACTTTATCACAATATTGTGATATTTGCAAGAATCAAATATTTCTGGATTTGTAATCCTTTAACCTATCTTGCGCAATCTTTATTTCTTTTTTGTCTATTTTTTGTTTTTTCTTAAAAAATGCATGCAGAAGCAGAAATGATTTACTGGTTTTTGCAACATAAAAAATTCTTATATTATCTCTTCCCACTATTCTTAATTCCCAAAGGCCGGTACCCAGTACTTTTTCTACTTTGGGCGGTCCTACTTTGATTCCAAATTCTTCTAATAAATCTAAAGCATTAGCCACTTTGGACTTTGCTTTTGCATCCAAACCATCAATAAATTCTTTGACTGAATATTTACCAGTAGTTGTTTCGTAATAATCAATTTTCCATTCCAAATCCATGGTTTCATTTTAGCTTATTTTGTGGTTATTGTTGGTCAAATTTTAGTGCTTCTCTGTGTTCGGGACAAGTTCTTTTGGGTTCTTTGCACATGTACTTTTGGCTTTGAAGTAAAAATATCTACGGGGTAAATTGGGCTTCATTTTCGCGCTTTTTTACAAATAGGCATTTACTCCCACTTGAAGGTGCGGGCGGCGGCAATGTAGGCAACGATGCTCCATGCCAAAAGCCCCAAAAGCTGAGGGAAAACCTGATCTATAGAAACTCCCTCAGTTGTAATTTTTCTAATCGCCGCATTAAAAAAAGCCAAAGGCAAGATTTTTACAAAAGGCTGTAAAGCAGCCGGCAAATTTTCAATAGGGAAAAAAGTCCCGGCCACTAAAAATTGAGGGAAAACTATTATGTTTGTTAGAGGAACAACGGAGTTTTCATCTGTTGCGACTCCTGCTATAAAAAGTCCAAACCCCATAAAAGCCAAAAGGCCGATTATTGAAAGAAAAATGATCAACAAAATGGTAAATAAACCGTGTATTAGGGTAAAATCAAAAACCCAAACACCTGCAGCGACAATAACCAATGTCTGGGCAAGAGCAACTATAACTCTTGCCATTCCCTGTCCTACGAGAATCGTCAAGCCCTTTGTCGGAGTTGCAAAAATTCGCTTCAGAACTAAAGTCTTTTTCAAAAAAATAAGTCCAAATGCGGTATTATTGACGGCTGTTGCCAAAATTGCAAAACCGATCATGCCGGGCAGGAAAAAATCGATGAATTTAAATGCCCTTCCTGCGACTTTTTCAACAGATAAATTTATTGGTAAATCTTTAATACCGGCTAGACTTAAGTTTTCTTTGGCAATCACACCCGAAACGATACTTTGGGCAACCTGCGCCTGATTCTGATTGGCCTGTGAAATTAATAACTTCACGTCACCCGAACCATTTTCGGTTATTAAAACCGCTGTCAATTTTCCCGCCGAAAGTTCTCTTTTAAGATCCGCAGGAGTACCTTTTTGAATACTGACACCTTCGATTTTGGAAATATCGCTATAAATTGCAGTTGACTGGCCGTTTTCAGGAATACCTATTGAGATACTTGCGCCGCTTGGGCCAAAAAACCCAAAAGCAAAAATAAACATTAAGGGAAAAACGAAGCCGAAAAAAACAGTAGCCCGGTTTCTAAGCTGAGCACGAAGGCCATAGTAAGCTATTGCCAAAAGTGGCCCAATTTGGTTTGGAGATTTTGTTTTCATATTACTCTTCTCTTAACTGTCTGCCTGTTAAATTTAAAAAAACATCCTCCAATGTTGCCTTTTTAATCTCTTTCTCCCTTCTAAAGCCTGTTTTTAAAAGCTCATCAATCAGCTCGTGAGGCGTGCCAATTTTTATTATTTTTCCGTGATCCATAATAGCCAGACGGTCACATAATTTTTCCGCTTCCTCCATATAATGGGTCGTAATAATTACCGTTTTGCCCATCTTATGAATATTTTTTATCTCCTGCCAAAGATTTGTCCTGCCTTGGGGGTCAAGTCCAGTTGTCGGCTCATCAAGAAAAACAATCTTTGGGTTATTAATAAGTGTGGTTGCCAGAGAAAAACGCTGTTTTTGGCCACCTGAAAGTTTTTGAAAGTAGGACTTCTTTTTATCCTCAAGTGAAAACTTTTTAAGAATGGCAATCGGATCAATTTCTACCTGGTACAAACTGGCAAACATTTTTAAAAGCTCAACCAAAGTAAGGTCCGGGTAAAATCCGGCGGCCTGAAGCTGGACGCCAATCCTGCTTTTTACTTCCCAGGTATTTTTTAAAATATCAAGTCCGTCAACCTCTATTTGACCGGATGTCGGCTTCCTTAAAGTTTCTGCAATCTCAAGGGTGGTAGTTTTTCCGGCACCGTTTGGCCCAAGTATTCCGAAAATTTCTCCCTCATAAACTTCGAATGAAATATTATCAACGGCTGCCAAATCCTCATATTTTTTGACAAGGTTTTTGACTTTGACTGCGGCTTTTTTTGATTTTTTACTCATGGCAAATACGAAAGTGGAAAGACCATTATGCCCCTAAAACAAAATGCAGTCAATTGATGAAGCTTGTTATCTCAAGTCCAAAGTTTTGGAAGAGAATTTAATTTTTTTCGATTTGATCACAACCTGACGTGGGCCGTTTTCTAAATATCCAGCGTCAAGACTTTCAAAACCGTTTTTCTTGATAATCCCCTGTGCTTTTTTGATATCTTTTTTGGGCAGAAAAATAGCATAGTCCTGCCCCATATTTAACGTTTCATAGATCTCGTAGTCCGAAAGACCTGCTTGTTTTTGGATAAATTCAAAAATTTCCTGCAGCTCAAAAACTTTTTCGATAACGTAAGTAAAGTTTCCCCTAGCCCGCATGATTTTGCGAAGACCATGTCCGGTAATATTGGAAATGTAATGAATGTTGATTTTGGCATCCAAAAGATCCTGTACAAGTTTTGCATAGATATTGGTTTTTGTCAGAATCGCTTCGCCATACATTTGGCCATTTGGTAATTTAGTCGCGTAACCTTTTGGTAGTTTTTGGGCAACTGCCCTTGCAAGCGACAAGCCATTACAATTGATACCATTTGACTTAAGAAGTAATATCCTATCCCCCGCTTTTAGGTTTTTGTCGAGGATTAATCTGGATGACGGATTTATAATCCCGATTGCTGAACCACCTAAATCAACCGTATCTTTTTCGACAATACCTTTAAGTGTTGGCGTTTCCCCACCGCCCCACGTAGCCATTGATAACTTGCAGGCATCACGCCAGCCGTTTACAAAATCCTGCATCCGCTCTTTATCCTGAAGCCAGTTATTGTCTTCAATTGCCCAATATGCATGAACAACCCTCGGTTTTGCGCCAACCGTCACAAGATCATTGATGATTGTGGCGACAGTGTCATGTCCAATGACATCGTAGTAAGTTTTACCGGTAATTTTTCGCATATCATCCGCAACCAAATTTTTGGTGCCGAGGCCTTCAACAACAGAGGCAAACAAGGTCTGACCTTGCTGCCAGACAAACGCCGATTCGCCTCTGGTTGCTGTGATTTCGGAAAACCCAGCTTTTTCCTTAATTTGTGTCTGGCGCGCATAAAGTTGAGCCATCTTCTTAATTGGGTCTTTAGTGTAATAATCGTCGCCCACCTGGGCGTAGGAAATTTTGTTTTTCTTCACCTTTGTTTGGCGAATTTTATCATGCCTTCAAATATAAAGCTTCCCTTGGCTTCGACATTACCGCGTCTCCAGTTAGGATGCTGGGTGATGTCGACAATTTTTTCCGGATGGGGCATTAAGCCAAGGATTTTCCCTGTAGGATCACAAATTCCGGCAATCGCTTTGAGAGAGCCGTTGGGGTTATCCGGATATTTTTGGGTTTTTTGGCCATTTTCATCAACATAACGGCAGAATACCAGTTTTTGCCCCTCTATTTTTGCAAGGTTTTGGGCTCTCGCAAAAAATCTGCCTTCACCATGGTTAACGGCAATATCCAAAGTCTTACCAACATATGGATCAAGAAATTTAGCTTGCGATTTTTCAATTTTTATTTTGACAAAACGGCATTCGAAATGACCGCTTTCGTTTTGCGCCAAAGTTGCATCCATTTTCCCCAAATTGCCAAACGGCAAAAGCCCTGTCCGCACCAATACCTGAAAGCCGTTACAAACTCCCAGCACTAATCCTTCCTTATTTATATAGTCTTTTAACTGGTCTTTGAGAAAGGAGATAAGCTCAACCGCCAAAATTTTACCGGAGGCTACATCATCGCCGTAGGCAAAACCACCGGGCAATGCCAATATTTGGTAATTTTTGAGATTTTGACTTTTGTCCCTTAACTCGTTTACATGAACATACTTTGGATCTGAGCCAAATTTTTCAAAAGCATAAAAAAGCTCCTCATCGCAGTTGGTGCCGTCGGTAATTAAAATTGCTACTTTTGGTTTTGCCATTAGTGAAATATTTCCTCCATGGGTTTCTGCCAAGACGATTTGAGTTGACTTGTAGAAACCTCACAGATTGTTTTAGATGCCTGATTGACGCTAATCGATTGTTGTTTGACTGTCCGGCCGAGTATTTGGAAAGGGGCGTTGCCAAAAAGTTTTTTGGCAACTCTTTCATCTTGCACCTCTACCAAAAAACAGCCGGTGGTTTCCGAAAACAAAACGAGGTCCGTCCCCGCTTGCTTCGAATTGCGAAGCATTACGGGCAGGCTCGTTTTAAAGGAAGAAAAGTCAACTGATGCACCGCAGTTTGCCCCAAAACACATTTCGGAAAGTGCTGCCGCCATGCCGCCTTCTGAAATATCATGACATGCCAAAATCTCGCCCGACTGAATTCCGGAAGTTATAGCTTGCAAAACTCCTTTTAGATTTTTTGTGTCAACTTTTGGAACTTTTCCCGATCCACCAGTTATATCAAAATACGCCGATCCTCCGAGATTTTTAAAATCCAGATTGCCAACCAAAACTATAGTCGATCCAACTTTTTTGAAATCGGCACTTTGCGTTTTTTTTATATCCGGTATTTTTCCAAATACAGAAATCAAAAGAACGGGCGGGATTTTTAAAATTTTGCCGTCGGGATACCGGTAAGTTGAGGAAAGGCTGTCTTTACCGGAAACAAAAGGCATACTAAGTGTCTTTGCCATATCGAAACAGGCATCGACGGATTTATCTAAATCGGCTAAAGATTCGCTGTCCGGAAACGGCCAGATAAAATTGTCAATTAAGGCTGCATTATTAATATCTGCGCCAATTGCGACAAAATTGGAAACCGCCTCGGCAATTGCCCAAACGCTTCCCCAGTAAGGATCGATTTTGACCAAGGCCGGATTCAAACCGTGTGAGATTGCCAGTCCATACGGCTTTCCTAAAATCGGCTCTAGGATAGCACCGTCATTTGGGGCAGAATAATCCCATCCGCTCAGAGGAGACAGGGCATTTTTCCCCTGAACAGTATGGTCATACATTCTGATAATCGGTTCCTTTGAACAAACATTGCCGTGCGCCATTACCTTTGGCCAAATTTTTGCAATATCAATATTTTTTGAGGGCAACTTTTCTTTGGCCGTTCTTTTTGTACTTTTGCCGACCATTTTCCTTTGCGGCAGGCCGTCATGCAAAAAATTCATCGGAAGATCGCAAACCGTTTGTTTTTTGTATACCACTTTTAATCTTTTATCACCTGTAAACTTTCCGATTTGCGCAATCTCAACGTTATAAAGTTTGGCAAATTTGGCAACTTTTTTGAGATTTTTGGGGTCTTGCGCAATCACCATTCTCTCTTGAGACTCGGAAACAAAAATTTCCCAGGGAGCAAGCCCAGCATATTTTAAAGGAACTTTTTCCAGATAAACTTCGGCCCCCAGACTTTTTGCCATTTCACCGATTGCCGAAGAATAGCCGCCGGCGCCGCAATCGGTAACTGCCCTTATCAAATTTTTTCTAGAAAGTGCCAAAACCAAATCTATGATTCTTTTTTCTTCAATGGCATTCCCGATTTGCACAGCCGAGCCCAAAACATCGATGGTTTCTGCTGTCATTTCTCCCGATGAAAAAGTCGCGCCATGAACACCGTCCCTGCCGGTTCTGCCTCCGATTGTCAAAATTAAATCACCCACTTTGGGTTTCCCTTTTTGGGCTTTTGATTTTTTGATGATGCCAAATGACCCGACTGCAACTGTCGGCTTTGCGCGAAAATCTTTGTGAAAGTGGAAAGAGCCGTTGTTTGTCGGAATCCCGACGCGATTGCCGTAATCGCGAACGCCATAAACAACCTTTCTCAAAAGATAATCCGGCGCAAGACACCCTGGCGGCAATTCTTTTGCAGGAAGATCTGGCGGTGCAAAACAAAAAATGTCGGTTGAGGCAATCGGCTTTGCTCCCAAACCTGTTCCCAGAACATCGCGAAAAACTCCTCCGGAGCCGGTCATGGCTCCACCGTACGGTTCAATTGCCGAAGGGCTGTTGTGAGTTTCAACCTTGCCATTGACTGCCCACCCTTCGTAAAAATCAATAACGCCGGAATTGTCGACAAAAGCCGAAACTATTAATTTTTTATTGAAGCTTGCAGTCTTTTTGATTCTTTCAAACAAGGGCAGCTTTTCTTTTCCATCGACAACCAATTTTGCCTTAAATGTTTTATGGACACAGTGTTCTGACCATGTTTGTGCCAAAACCTCAATTTCGCAATCGGTTGGATCACGGCCGATATTCTCAAAATAGTTCTGGATAATCTTCATCTCCTCGAGATTTAAAAATAAACGATCTTTAGAAAGATCCATTAGCAGATCATCATCAAAATTACTAATGGAAATTTTTTGAACCGATGGAGTTTTGCCAGAGATTTTTAAAGTTTTTGGAGGAACTTTAACAACATGCTCTACCGATTCGTTTACCAAAAGACGTTTTACAATTTTTTCAATATCTTCTTTTTTAACTTTCCCATAAAAAACGTATTCCCAAGATGAATCGGCAAATTTTAGAGGAATCTTGCAATCAGCTGCTGATTTCAAAAGCGAAGCTGCCTCAGGATTCATTACTCCGGGTTTATAAGCAACTTCGATTATTTGAACGGCATCGGTAAAAATTGGGCGATTGATAGAAACTCGCTGATCAATCGGCTCAAACAAAACTGTCTCGGCAAATTTCTGCACCTGGTCTTTGGAAATTCCTTCGAGTCGATAAATTTTGGCTGTACGGATTTTTTTGATGGAGTTTATATTGAGGGTTCGTTTTATTTCCGCAAGAAGATCCTGACCTTTCGGGTCTTTTGGAGTTTTTGAAACTATTCTTACTTCATAGATCATTTGGTGTAAAATCTTGCTACATCGCGCCAACCGATATCAGTGCGGTAATGTAAATTATTACCTTCGACATCGACTAAAGAAAGTGCATTATAGGCCATTTCTCTCGCCTGTGCAACATTCCGGCCTTCACCTAAAACGTAAAAAAGTCTGCCGCCCGCCGCAACCCATCTGCCATCTTCATATTTGGCACCTGCCCCGAAAACAGTGGCTTTTTTTAATAATTCACCAAAGCCTGTAATTTCCTTACCGACTACTTCAGAATAATCGCCCGGATAGCCTTTAGATGCAGCTGCAACAACCACCCGATATTTATTATCTTTTTCTATTTTAGGCATCGACCCTTTTAGTGCTGCAGCAACCAACTCGAAGTAATCATTTTTGACAGACGTTAAAATAACCTGGGCTTCAGGGTCCCCCCATCGGGCATTGAATTCGATAACCCAAACCTTGCTATTCTTGTCTACCATCCCGCCTAAATAAAGAACTCCCACGTATGGTCTTTTTAACTTAGACAATCCCCGGACGGTTTTTTTAATGATCGATTTGACCTGAGCCTCAACTTTTAAACTCACAATGCGCGGTGGAGAAGAACATCCCATGCCGCCGGTATTTGGACCGTGATCTTTGCCAAAAACCCGTTTGTGATCCTGCGCAAAACCGATTATTTGAAATTGTTCATTGGAAACTAAAGCAAATGCCGAAAATTCCTCACCGTCAATGCATTCTTCTACAAGATAAATTTGGCCGGCTTTGCCAAAATTTTTCATTTGTTTTATGGCAGATATTGCCTCTTTTTTGTTTTTTGCAGAAATTGCGCCTTTGCCGGCTGCAAGTCCGGACGCTTTGATAAACCAATTGCCATCTTTTTGATTTTCAATGAATTTAATACCTTCAAATTCTGAACGATAAATTTTAAAAGAAGGCGCAGGAATATTGAATTGTTTCATAAATTTCCTTGCCCAAGCTTTGTCCCACTCGATTTGTCCTGCTGATTTACTCGGACCGAAAACTTTGATGCCTGCTTTAGTCAAACTATCCGAAAGTCCGCAGGCTACTGCATCGTCCTGCGCCACATCAGCAAGGTCAACTTTTTCTTGCTTTGCAATTTCGACTATTTCGGATGTATCGGTAGTTTTAAGATGAGGAAAAATTTTTGCCGGTTTTTTTGAGGATATCGGAATTAAGTCGTTCCCCGGCACGACAAGAAGTTTTTTTACGTGTTTGCTCTGTGTGTATTTCTGGGCAAGAGTCGCCGCTCTTCCGCCGCCGTCAATTACGAGAACTGTTGCTGCCATAGACTATTTTACGAAAGTTAGCAGAGTTTTTGCAAAGATTCGACGTAAATCCTATTTTCTACTTTTTTAAGCCTTGCATATAGAGAATTAACGGTATCGTTTTTGTGTACTTTAACAAATCCCCTTTTAAGAACCGGCCCGAAATCAAATTCCTTGGAGAGAAAATGGATAGATGATCCGGCATAAGTAGAATTTTGGCCAAGAAAATTTTGGACCGCTTTTTCGGCCAATAATCCTCTGTTCCAAAGCGCGCGCGTACCGTCGGGATTTTTGACACTTCCATTGATAGTTTGCGGCACCAAGCCCGGATGCAGATTCAAAATGCGGTTTTGAAATTTGGCAATTACTTCGTCTGATACTATCTGCTTCCAACCCGCAAGGACAATATAATCGGGTTTTATCGCCTCAAGAATCACAAAAAGATTTTCTTTCTTGGGACAAATGGCAATTTTTAAACTGTGTTTTTGGGCTCTTTTTATGCCAAACGCTTCTTTTGAATCGCTTATGGCAATGGCAATTTCGGCATTTAATTTATCAGCCTCAATCGCGTCGATTATTGCCTGAAGATTGCTGCCTGTACCGACAGTAGAAATTAAAACTGCCAATTTTTTCATCAAAAATTAAAAAGGACAGAATTACTTGAATAATATATCAGATTTTATTCCGAGCGAGAAAACTATAGCATTTATTCCGTAGATGAGAGTTAATCTAGCGAAGCGAAGGAAGAAAGTACCACGGCCTTCAAGCCGTGTGTAGTTTATTTATCGAATGATGATTTTGTAAGAAGATTACTTCTCGTCTTTCAGGTAAAGGCCTAAGATCCCTAAAACCCCTGCAACTAAAAATAACTGCGTGGGAGCAATTGAGGTGATATCATTTTGGGTTACAGCCTGATAAACCGCAACGAGAATAATAACGACTGTCGCGCCTATTAAAACCTGCGATAACGTGTTTGATTTAGAGCTTTGGATCAGGGCTTTTTTGGCCATACAATTATATAATTGCACTCTTTTTGGGAAATAGTCAAATTATGAAGATTAAAAACTTTCTGGGAAGATGGTAAGCCAGATTCTGTTCTTGCGGCCATCTATCTCTAAATGACGATTGTCACTCAGTCCCGCCTTTTTTGCGGGATGCCCCTACTTTGGATCTCCCGGAAGCATGGTAATTCGCCAGCTGGCGAACGATCCATATCTGGGTTGCAGCAGGGAGGATTGCCCGTTTCACACCTACTCGTCTCTGTTGCTCTCCCGAAAGGTTAATTCCTTCCGAGCCCTAAAAACCGCATGTAGGTAAAGCTTTTAGGGACTAGCAGTCACCTGTCCCGGCTTACGCCGAGCACCCCGCTTCCAGCTGTCTGGACTTTCCTCCCCGCCAAAATTGCTCCTTGGGTCGTGTACGAATAGTACTGAAAAGACCCAAGGGAAAATTAGGCGGGGTAGCCGTTCTTCTTCCCAGAAAGTGAAACTACATTTTACCAAAATCACGCTACTTTTTCAAAGAAATTTACCTATTGAGGAGGATCTACTGTTCTTCCATATCATCTTCAAATTTTTGATCCTCGGAAAGAAGCTCGCCGGCAATGATTTTAGCAACCACAACCAAGGGGATTGCCAAAAACGCACCTAAGATTCCTGCAAGTTTGGCACCGATAAGAAGGGCAATGATAATTACAGGCGGCTGTAGCCCAACAACTTTCGACATGACCATCGGCACCAGTAAATTATTTTCAATCTGCTGAACTATTAAAAATAGCGCGGCAACTGCAAGTCCCAAAATAGGCGCTGAGGCCAGACCAACCAGTATTGCTGGAATCGAGGCAATTATTGGACCGACAATCGGCACAATTTCCAAAATTCCTGCGACCAGTGACAAGGGCAACGCAAAAGGAATCCCCAAAAGTCGAAGTCCGACATAAGTCATCACCCCGACTATTAACGACAGCGCAAGTTGCCCCCTAACCCACCTGCCAAGACCGTATTCAACCTTGGTAACAATATTTGCCACCAATTTTTCCTGTTTGCCGGAAAAAGGAGAGGTTACGAGTTTTATTAATGTTTTCCATTCTAAAAGCATGTAGAAACTGAGAACAAATAATGTCAGAATCAAAAATATACTTGAGAAAATGGCGGTTGAGATGGATATAAAGTTCTGGGCAATTTGGCTGATCTGTCCCTCAATTGCTCTTGAAATATTTTCCGTAGGTATTTGGTGAAAGACGAGAAAATTGTTTACAGAATCAATGATTTGAGGAGTCTTGCTGGCAAAATCGCTTGTTTGCTTAACAAGAGGAGGAATAATTGTCCCCATAACAAACCCGATTACAAAAATTACCAAAATGTAAACCAAAATCACGCTTAAAACCCGGGGGACTTTTTTGGCAGTTAACCAATCAACGGGTTTTAAAAGTGCAGACACGATTAAGATGGAGAAAAAAACCAAAATTATTATTTCTTTAATCAGGATTAGAAACCAGATTCCTATCACAAAAAGGGCCGTAAAAATAATTGTCTTATAGGAAATCTCGATCCTAAGCGAAGTTTTTTCTTCTTTCATTTTCTTTAGTGTACCAGAGGCTCACCGTTTTTTCTAATGATTTGCCAAAATTTTCTGAACTTATATCAAAAAGTTTGATGTTTTTAAATTTAGGAAACCATGTTTTTTGTCTTCTTACAAAAGAATGAATATCGCCTTTAAGCCTCAGGAGCGATTCTTCATAGGAGTTCTTATCTAATAAATATTTTGTAATCCACCGGTACTCGAGACCCAAGTTTTCCAGCCAATTATAATCCACTCCATTTTCTAGAAGATCTCTGACCTCGTTAATTAGTCCATGATCAATTCTTTCGGCTAGCCACCTGTCTGCTTTTTTGAATAAAAATTCATTGGGGGCAGTCAAGCCCAAAAATAAATATTGGGAATTGGGAATTGCTCGCCTTGAGCGAGTTTCGAGTCGAAAGGGGAATTGGGAATTGCTTTCATCCTTGATCTCTGATCCTTGATCCTTTTTATGAATAGCTATTTCAATTGCGCGGATTAAGCGGCGTGGATTTGCCTTATCAGATTCATTCATCGATTCGGTGCGGTTTTTACTAAGTTTGAAGAGCTTTTGATAAAGAGCATCAGTTGATAATTTCTCAAGCTTTCGACGAAGCTCCGGATCAGAAGGAACACCAATCGAGTCAATTCCCTCAAACAGGGCTTTTATATAAAAGCCCGTACCGCCAACTATAATCGGAAGCTTTTTTTTATCAATGATTCTACTGATTGAACTTTTGGCAAATTCTAAAAAATCCGCTGCTGAAAATTGTTGTCCCGGATCAGCAAGATCAAATCCATTAATCCTGACTCCGTTGACTATCCAATATCCTGCATATTTCTCAACTGTGTCACTAAAATCAACCTTACCCGATCCGATATCCAGACCTTTATATACCTGGCGGGAATCGGCAGATACTAACTCGCCGTTATATTTCCTAGCCAAATTAATTGCGAGGCTAGTTTTGCCGGTCTGCGTCGGCCCATAAATTACTAACATCATACACAATCCAATTTGAAGAAAGCGGGATTTTCGGATATTTCTGGAAATAACTTACGTTTATGCTGAAATTCTCCCGCTCATGGGGACCATAGGCAACATAATTAATTTTGTAAATTCTTATCAAATCCTCTGCTTCTTCACCACCCTGATATATACGCTCAACATCCGCAGCCCTTTCTAAATAGTCAATTCCGTGACTCCAGAGCCATCCATGGAAACCAACCAAAGTAGAGCGGCCGGAAAGTGCTGGAATCGGGTGATTGTGAACAGGCGCTGTTACAAAAATAGAATCTTTTGCTGTTAAATTTTTAACAGCCTGTGCAACTTTTAAATCCTCGCTCGTAAAAATCTGATAGTAGGTAACTTTCGTAAAAGTCCTGAAAATATCCAGTCCCCCTGAAAAAATCATAAAGAATACAAAGATCGCTCCAATAAATTTTTTAAATGTTGATTCTGAAAAGAACTGATCATGCAGAAAATAGGCAACGACAATACAAGATGCAAAAAACCAATAAATTAAAAGCTTGCTGTTATCAAATTCCCACGGCTGAAAAACGAAAATATTTGAAAGTGCAAAAATTGCCGCCGCCGGAATATAAAGAAAAAAGAAGTGACGGTTTTTTTTATAAAGCCAGAATAATGATATTAAAAGCACCGGTCCGAACAGGCCAAGATTTTTCAGCCAAAACCAAACAATATTTTCCTCACTGGCCCAGCCGTAATCAACTTTGGCAAATTTTAAAAAGTTGGTATCTGAGGAAATCGAATTAAGCATGGGCAAAGCAACCAGCACTGTCGCCGCCGCAAACAAAAACCATCCGGGAATTTTTTTCTTGTCCTTTCTGAAATGCAAAGCCGTTGCCGCAAAAAAGAAAGTACTGATTATAAAGATCACAAAAAGACTGTGTGCCTGGACCAGCGGCAAGATCCCTGCCAAAAGTCCGGCAAGAATCAAAAATGACAAGTTATTTTTAACAAAACCGCGGTACAAAAGTGCAAAAACGGTTATGGTTATGGGAAACGCAAAAAGAAAACCTCTTTGGGGTAAAAAATAGGCAAGGTAAGTGTTAATCCACCAATAACCCTGGTCTTTAATATCCGTGTATTCCCTCGGCAGCGAGATTAAAAAATCAAAAAGGCTTTTTTGGGAATTTTGAAAATCGGCTAATAGAAAGTGGAATCCCAAGCCGCCGTTTACAAAAAACAATAAAAGCGCCAAAAAAACTACCTTTTCATTTTTTATAAAAATCCGGATAAACAACCTTGCAACATAAATTGCTATTATTCCCATTACAAAAGTTGTGATAAACAGTGAAAAATCGACACCCGTTACTTTTGCAATCTGGGAAGTTACAAAGTCGGCAAAAATCGGATAATTGGGTTTATCTGCAGGATAAACGGGGTTTTGGGCAAATACCTGCCCCGATTCCAAAAATTTATTAATAAATCCCAAATGAAAAACCAAATCGCCATAAAGATTAACCTGGCCGACATACCAGCCGTCAGGCCTGATAGTTAACATATTTTTAGCGAAATGTAAAAATAAAAAACCAAAAAGAAAAAAAGTTAAAAATACAAAAAATTTGTCTTTGCGCATTTTCTAAAAGGTATTATCAATGTATACTGCAAATAATGCCACGGCACTTCCTTCTAATTCTAGCAATTATTACAATTTTCTCGGCAGCAGTCCGTCTCTTTCGCTTAAACGAACCCGCAAGGTATTATTTTGATGAAGTTTATCATGTAGTCACTGCAAGGGCTTTTGCCCAGAACAACCCTGCGGCTTATGATCCATTTGCTCCGCCTCCTGAAGAAGGTACTGCCTATGACTGGCTTCATCCGCCACTGGCTAAATTAATTCAGGCATCTTCGATAAAAGTCTTCGGTGATAAGCCTCTTGCATGGAGATTACCTAGTGCAATTTTCGGGACTGCACTTATTTTGGCAACGGCAATTCTGGCAACTGTGATGTTTGGCAAAAAAGCCGGACTTATTGCGGGGCTTATTCTTGCTTTTGAAAACTTGACGCTTGTTATGAGCCGGATTACCATGAACGACATTTTTATTGCATTTTTTTCCGTTTGCGCCTTTATCTTTGCCGCCATGTATTCGAAAAAACAAAATTTGATTTGGATTGTTTTGACGTCGGTTTTTTTGGGACTCGCAATTGCCAGTAAGTGGACGGGCGTTTATGCGTTGATTATTGTTTTTGCTTTTCTTTTTTTCGTAATGCTCAAAAATCAAAAATCTCTATTGCCGCTTTCGTTTTTAATTATCATTCCTTTTTTTACCTACCTTGCTAGCTACGGGCAGTTTTGGCTGCAGGACCACAAAATTTCCCAATTTATAGATTTGCACAAACAAATCTGGTGGTATCAAAACAGAAGTGATCTTGCGCATCCTTATGGAACTACTGCCGTATTTTGTACGCCTAAAGGTCTTGACGGACCAAAATCATGGTGTCCGTGGATATTGGATATAAAAGGAGTTTATTTTTCATTCGAAACTTACGGACCAAAAAACGGTTATATCTATGCTTTAGGCAATCCTTTGATTTTTTGGGCCGGACTTATTGCCATCTCCTACTTAATTGGGAAACTAATCTCCGAGCGCAACGGCAAATTAGTTTTAATTCTCATGGGCTATTTTATCTTTTGGGTTCCCTGGATTTTTTCGCCGAGACTCTTATTTTTATATCACTATTTGCCTTCTTTGCCCTTTTTGACGATAGCTTTGGGAGTTTTACTTAAAGATATTTGGGAGACAAAGTTTAAATTTTTCACAATTTTGGCAATCTTAATTTTTGCTTTATCGTTTTTCTACTTTTATCCGATAACATCCGGATACCCGATTAATCCGCAACTTCTGGAAAAATTTATGTGGTTTAGTACCTGGCGCTAAAAAATTAGTGCACCGCAGAACGATTTATCCCCGTATGGTTTATCAACTGATCAAGAACGTGGAAACGTCTTTCTTTTTCGGCGTGGTCGACATCGTCAGAAAAAGCTTTGGTCGCGGCAGTATTTGGACGGGCTGAGTATTTGGCAACATATGCATAGGCAAAATTTACTTTTTTGGCCAAATCCACCGTATTTTCGAACTGCTTTTTTGCCTCGCCCGGAAAACCAACAATTATGTCTGTTGAGATCTGGGCTCCTTTAATTTCCTTCTTGATTTTCTCAACTAGCTTCATGTACTGGCTTCTCGTATACCATCTGTTCATTCGTTTTAAAACATCATCATCCCCTGCCTGAACGGGTAAATGGATATTGCGGTCTATTTTTGGATTTTGGGCAATCATATTAATCAGCTTATCCGAAAAATCCCATGGGTTTGAAGAAATAAACTTAACTTTTTTGATGCCTTTGATTTTGCAAACTTCTTCTAAAAGATAGGGAAATAAAGTTGGAATTCTATATCTTCCTAAATGCTTAACCATTACCGGTTTGACAATTCTTCCACTTGGAAGCTTATACCCGGCTTTTGTATTTTTAACCAGATCCGCGCCGTATGAATTAACGTTTTGACCAAGCAATGTCACCTCCGTGCAGCCATGTTTTGCAAGTCCTTTAATTTCGGAAATTATATCCCCAAAGGGGCGGGAAACTTCACGGCCACGGGTAAAAGGCACCACGCAAAAGGTACAGAAATTATTGCAGCCGTTTGATATCGGAACCCAGGAATGCGATACGTCATTCCTTAACGCAGGGTAGTCAAAACCGACTTCCTCTAGCGGTAAAAACTCATCAACTTCCGGCATCCGGCTTCTTAAGGTTTTTAAATATTTGCCGGTTTCATCGTGGGCGGCCATACCGACCATACAGCCGGTTATAACTATCTTGGGCTTTATCCGCCGGCCGGCGGATTTGACTATATTTTTAACAAGTCCTGTCACTCTGTCTTCTGCCGATTGCCTGATCATACAGGTGTTAATCACAATCTCACCTGCTGATTTCATCGACTTTGCCAGACTATACCCGCGGGCAAGATAATAACTGGTAATTCTCTGGCTGTCGGCTTCATTCTGTTGACAACCGAAAGTTTTAATAAAAAATGTTTGGCTTTTCATCTTCCGGAAAGAACAATTTTAACACAGAAATACTCCGGCTAGAGAATCTTAGGGAAAAAAATAATGAAGCCAACAATAATAGCAGCGACTGAGAGAATCAAAACTCCTCCTGCTGCGCAATGCTTGGCCAATTTTGCTCCGGGGTGATGTTCGGGGTGCAAAACATCACATGCTTCTTCAATTGCGGTATTTATGGCTTCTGCGGAAATTACAGCAGAAGAAATCAAAATAATCACCAGCCACTCATAGGCAGAGAGTTTATAGATTAATCCCAGAACAATAATGAGAATTGCGAAAGCAATATGGATTTTGAAATGAGTTCCTTTGTTATAACTGTAAATTATACCCTCAATTGCAAAACCAAAACTTTTTACCTGATGGACGATAAAACTGTCACGACGCTCCATGTATATTATCTTAACACGAGCCAAATTTAATTGACCCCGCCTAAACTTAGCATTCACCTTTTGGGTATTATTCATACACGGTTCATGCTGCGTTTTTGACGGGGTCTTCGTTAAGTTTGGCAAGCCAAACTTTCCTTGACTTTTAGCCTCAATCGGAGTATATTCCAGGCTGAAAAGGGAATCTGTCAGGCAAGAAGCTTGGGCTTTTTAACGGGCAGATAATTTTAGATGGAGAACAAACAAAAAGAAAGAATTTTACGCGGAGATACTTCGGTTTCTCACAGTTCTGACGAATATATCACAGGTAATCTCAGACAAATACAGGGAGAAGTATACGCGGTAAACAATAGCGAAGTAGATGTTGATTTCTATTCACCTCAACATATCGAACCAACGACTTACTCTACTAATGTTGAGATTGGTACTCAGTCAAGTCCGTTAACCTCTGCCGGCGAACCTAAAGGGGCTGACTCTGCTTTTGCACTAAGCATCCTCTTTGCTCGGATTAGAAAACTCAAGAAACCGCCCAATTCTACTTAATTAATCTTTTGAGGGTTTTTCCCGCAGTAAAGCCGGGGAGCTTGTGGCCGGCGATTTTTATTGAGGAACCGGTTTGAGGATTGCGGCCGGTTCTTGTAGTCCTATTCCTTACCTTAAAAGTACCAAAGCCGGAAATTACAACTTTGTCACCTTTGGCCAGTGAATCCCGGATGTTTCCGAAAACCGCGTTAACCGAAGAAAGCGCCGATTTTTTAGTTAATCCTACTTTTTTGGATACTCTTTCTACTAACTCGTTCTTTGTCATCTAACTTTGGGATTATATATCAAAAAAAAGACCATGGTCAAATTACTTTGCAATATCAACTGCCCGGGTTTCGCGAATTACCGTTACTGTAATCTGCCCGGGGTAGGTTAATTCTTTTTCCAGTTTCTGGCTGATGTCGTGGGCTAAGGTTACAATTTGTGCGTCATCCAAGACTTCGGGGTTCACAATAACCCTTATTTCCCTGCCCGCCTGTATCGCATAAACTTTGGCAACCCCGTCAAAGGTTGCAGCTTTATCTTCAATTTCCGAAAGTCTTTTGATGTATTCCTCAACCGATTCGTGTCTGGCGCCAGGCCTTGCACCGGAGACTGCATCGGCAAGATGGACTACAACCGACTCGACAGATGAAAACGGTTCGTCCTCATGATGCTGGGCAATACAATCGACAATTTCTTTTGGGAAATTCCATTTTTTGGTAAGCTCGACACCCAGCTGAACATGGGTTCCCTCTTTTTCGACTTCCGTTTTACCAATGTCATGGAAAAGACCTCCTGTTGCACATATATTTGCGTCTGCCCCGACTTCCTGGGCAATTTTTTTGGCAATTTTGGAAGTTTCGATTGCTGCTGCCAGCTGATTCTGGCCGTAAGAATAACGGAATTTCAATCTTCCCAATGCATCTGTCGCCACCTGCGGCAGGTTATAAACTCCAACCTCAAAGGCCGCTTTTCTACCAGCATCGGACATATCATCTGAAACCTGGTTCTTGGCTTTTTCCACCAACTGCTCGATTCTTGTCGGTTGGATTCTGGCATCTTTAACCAGCCATTCCAGGGCAAGTTTGGCAATTTCCCTTCTTACCGGATCAAAAGATGAAATACGCACTTCCCCCTCGATATCGCTGTCCAATTCCACATCAACTCCGGTTGCCAACTCAAATGCCCTGATATTTCTGCCTTCCCTGCCTATAATTCTCCCCTTTAAATCATCGGATTCAAGCTTGACCGTAGAAACCGTGTACTCGGCAACCCAGTCAGTGGCGCCTGCAATCATCGCGTTTACCAGTATTTCCTTGGATTTTTCTGCGGCTTCTGCCTGAATTTTCTCCTCGGCCTCTTTAATCTTTTTGGCAATCTCATCAGAAAGCTCTTTTTCTACGTTTTCTAAAATTAATTTTTTGGCTTCTTCGCGGGTTAGGGATGATGATCTCTCGAGTTTTTTGACAAGATCTTCTCTTGTCTTTTTAGTCTCCTCTTCTTTCTTTTCAAATACCTCTTTTGTGCGGTCGAGTGCCTGCTGCTGTTTCTGGACTTGGGTAATTCGCATGTCCAGATTGTCTTCTTTTTCGGCAATCCTTTTTTCAAGCGCCAAAGATTCCTGCCGAATTTTTGCTGCCTCTTCTTCCGCACTCTTTTTAATCCTGTAAGCCTCATCGCGGGCATCCTGGATTATTTCACGGGCAGAAGCGGAAGGGACGGAAAAATCCCTGGGTTTGCCCACAGAAACGACCACCCTTTGCGTGGCTCTGCCCGAACTTTTCCTTTTTTGGTCACGATCGTCCATTAATTAGAACCTGTTATTTAATTAGGGAAGTTTGCAAACAAGAAGACAGACCTAAAACTTAGGCCTTTTTTAGAATTTTAGAAAAAAGAAACTTGCCGTTTTTCATTTTTTTAAGAAAAACAATCTTCTCGAGATAACTTCCGATTGTTAATTTTAAACTTTTTTAACAATTTGTGCAATAACCTCATTTATCGTTTTTGAGTCAAAACCGCGGCGTGCAAGGTGTTCGTAAACCTTTTTCTTTAACTTGTGGTTTGTCAATTTTTTCCAAGATTGCAGTTTTTTCTCAATAACCTTATATCCTAGATCTTTCTGATTTTTTATTTTGGAAATCGCTTTCTCGATAATTTCTTTGTCCACTCCCTTATTTATAAGTTCCTTCCTTATTACATAGGGCCCCTTTGGCTGAGAGCCTGTTCTTGCCTTAACCCACCAATTTGCAAATTCTTCGTCGTTTAAAAAGCTTTGTTTTTTTAATCTTGTTATGACTTGTGAAATCACCGGACTTTGCGAGGCTTGGTTAAATTTAATATTTTCGCTTCTTGCAATTTTTTTAACAAGGAAATCGCAAACTTCTTTTTCGCTTCTTGGTCTGTATGATAAAAACCTTAATGAGGCGTCAAACAGTTTACCCGCTTCATTTTCCTTAATGAGTCTTTCGATATCACCTTCTGACAAACTTTTGCCAACAGACAGCATATTTTTGGCAAGCAGATTTTCGTCCGCGGCAAAAGAAAACCGTCCGTCAACATAAATATTAAAACGGCCTTGCCTTCTTTTTTGGGGTTCGATTGAAGTTACTTGAGGCACTCGCCTAGACTGTCGCCACGCTTTCTAAAATTTCATCGTCTTCGGATTCGGAGTTTGCTTCTTTTTTAGGTTTTTGCGGAATCCCTTTTTTAACTTTGGCCCAGATTTCTTTTTCCAGTGCGGCATATTCTTTTTTATGTTCTGCAAAATATGCCTTGGTGCTTTCCCTTCCTTGGCCTATCATTTTAGTCCCCCATCTGAAAAAAGATCCGGATTTGGTTATTAAACCGAGTTCCAGCGCCACATCCAAAAGCCCGCCTTCTTTGGAAATTCCTTCCTCGCCCATGATGTCAAATTCGGCAACGCGAAACGGCGGCGCCAGTTTGTTTTTGACAACTTTGACCCTGTGTCTGGTACCGATTACCTTTTCGCCTTCTTTAATGTTTTCGATTTTTCTAATATCAAGCCTGATTGATGAATAGAATTTAAGTGCCCTGCCGCCGGGGGTTACCTCCGGATTGCCAAACATGATGCCGATTTTTTCTCGCAACTGATTGGTAAAGATGGCAATGGTTTTCGATTTGGAAATTGCCCCTGTTAATTTTCTTAAAGCCTGCGACATTAAACGGGCCTGCACGCCGATCATCGAATCGCCCATTTCACCCTCGATTTCCGCCCGTGGAACCAAAGCGGCCACAGAATCGACTACGACAACATCGATTGCACCGGAGCGAATTAGGGTTTCTGTAATTTCCAAAGCCTGCTCACCGGTATCCGGCTGGGAAATTAAAATGTCGTCAAGGTTAACGCCGACAATTTTTGCCCAAGTCGGGTCCAAAGCATGCTCAACATCAATTAAAGCCGCTTGCCCGCCTTGTTTCTGGACCTGGGCAATAACAGAAAGTGCCAAGGTTGTTTTTCCCGATGCTTCGGGGCCGAAAATTTCAATGATCCTGCCGCGTGGAAGTCCGCCAACACCAAGCGCCAAATCAACCGGAATGGATCCGGTCGGAATAGTATCAACTTCAAACCTGCCAACCGATTCGCCCATTTTCATAATGGAACCCTTGCCGTAGGCTTTTTCGATTTGGGAAATTGCGGTTAAAATTGCTTGCTTTTTAGCATCCGAGGCCATGCATTTTTGTTGACTGGTTGTATACTGTCAACCCTAATTTATAACAATTTGTTTGTACTACAGATTACACAAAAAGACAAGTCTCCTTTTTTTACTATGATGATTCGTATCATCATAGTGGATTTAAATCGGAGTTTGATATTTCCCTTTAGGAAAGCCCTTTTGAGCAACCTTCGCAAATGTTCTTTCTGGCTTAATCTCCCGTAACAAATTTTCAACATTTTGAATAAGGGTCGCTACTTTTTGCTTCTTTATGATTCTTTCGATCGATTTTCTGTATCCAGAACCTGAATACTTAAGCCAAAGAGAAACTGATCCGATAGTTTGCGGACTAACTTTCAATGTCGAACGAATAGACGAATAATCATAACTTTTTATCAGCATCAGGGCGATAGCTAGTCTTTTTGCAAGCATGACTTTTTCGGTAGGCGTCAAAAGATCCGTTAAAAATTCTTTTACATCTGCGGAACTTTTTAGATCTGCCAAGGATTGCCAAAAAATTGAATAAAGGTTTTGTTGGATATTTTTAGACAGAGGACGTTTAGAAACTTGTGGCATTATTATACTATGATGATTCGTATCATCATACTTTAAATGATTTGTTGTAATTAAAAAATAATTCAAGTTTGAATGTCAAGCCGAAGCCGAGGTTAAATAGGAACTAATACCCCTCCACCGAAATAAAATGACAGTTACCTCAAAAATACAACTGCTAATATCAACGACATTGGACGTTCTTCGAACAATTTGGACTCGGCAATGCTGAGCATTTAAAATATACCACCGAGTTGTTATTATGAAGATGATGCATAGAATTTTGACTTTTATCATACCACTCTTTTTAATAGCGCTTGGGTTGGGTATTTACTTTTACCTAACCTCAGAACCTTTGTCAGAAAAGCAATTTACTCATAAAGGCAGGCAATTTTCGATTCTTGTACCGCGAACTTTTCAGTACAAAGACACGAGCGAACTTGCTGTTTGGGGCAAAGGTGAAGAAATTTTAATTGTATCTCTGGCTTTAGCTGAGAGAAAAGAAACAAAAATCCTCACATGTAACGACTTTAAAACTCAGGGAGCTGGAACCTATTATGCTGCTGCGGAGACTGCTTTTACGGCAGATATAAAATCGCTGGGAAAAAACGTTGAAATTTGCATGACTCCTGATCCCGATACCTCCGGCTATATGGTTCTGGATGCTTTGGGTTTAGAAGATAGTAATACGAGATATCTACTAGCTGTTAATGCTAAGGAAGATTTTATAAAAACTTCCAAAGGTCAGGGAAAAGTTAAAAAAATATTCGAGTCATTCAAGATAAGGCCATGACTTACCTAAAAGTATTCTTTAAGATTTTCTTGTCTGCTGCAATCATGTTTGGGCTGCCGGTTAGTATATTTTTCTTATTACCCTATGGTTACCCTCGAGGCATTATTGCTGGCGGATCGGCTGGTATCATTTTTGGTTTAATCGTAGCTTTTATTTCGGCACCTAAACAAATAGATTCCAATGGCAAAGAAATACCAGTTAGACATTGGGCAAGCGTCGAATTAGATCTACCGTACGGAAAGGCTTTCGAAAAATGTTCTCAAGCCATCCGTTTATTAGAAAAGGTAAATAAAGTTAAAGAAGATAAAATAAAGGGAGAAATAAAGGCTGATGTGGGCTTTTCCTGGATGAAGGGAGGATTACTAAGTGGCGTTGGTGATGTAGTCGAAATTAGTTTTGAGAAAAAAGATAACCAAAAAACTTCGGTAAAAATCAGTAGCAGACCCTGGTTACCAACAGCTATCGCTGATGGGGGAAGAAATTTCCATAATGTTGATCAAATTATTGCCGGACTTAAGGGCATACATCCCACTGTTGCTAAAGTTCTTTACGGGTTATACGAAAAATAATTAGCAACTTTATCATAGTCAGTTTTCAAGTTCATTAAAATTTTTGCAGTTTTCTCTTGAAGCCGACACGTTCGTGGGCATGATGCCTACACGCCACCGCGCTGAAGGCTGACTCCGTCCACTTTGCGGACTCTTTTTTTGTCGGAGAGGCGGGACTCGAACCCGCGACCCCCAGACCCCCAGCCTGGTGCGCTAGCCAACTGCGCCACTCTCCGGAAAAACGAACATATTATATCAGAGAATCTGAAATTGGAGACTATCCTTCGATTACACTCAGGACTATCGCTTAGGACTTTGTCCTTCGATTAAACTCAGGACTATCGCTTAGGCGATTGCTTGCCTTTTCTGGCTTTTTGGGCGCGGCCGTATTTGCGGCGTTCTTTGACTCTGGGGTCGCGTGTCAAAAGCCCGGCTTTTTTTAAAGCCGGCCGCGTTTCGGGTTGAGCCAGAATTAACGCGCGGGAAAGCCCGTGAATTACGGCATCCAGCTGTCCTGCTTTACCGGAGCCTTCTACTTTAATTGTTGCAAAATACTTTCCCTGCGTTTCTGTAATTTTGAAAGGCCTTTCAAGCCTTGCTTCCTCATTTGGAAAATACTGCGCAATCGGCCTTCCGTTAACCACAAATTGGCCTTTGCCCTTTTGAAGCCTGACTCTGGCAACAGCCTCTTTTCTGCGGCCGACTGCCTGAAAAATATTGCCGGTTTGGGAATTTTGGTCTTTAGGCATCTTTAAATTTGTCGGAGTATGGATGTTTATCGTCTTTGAAGACATAGAGTTTTTTGAGCATTAATTTGCCAAGCTTTGTCTTTGGCAGCATGCCGCGGACGGAATGACGGATCACCTCTTCGGGTTTTTGCTCCCTTACCTGCTGTGCGGTTTTTACCTTAAGACCCCCAGGAAACTGTGAGTGGTGGTAATATTTTTTTTGCTTTTCTTTCTTGCCGGAAAGGGCGACCTTTTGGGCATTTGTCACAACTACAAAATCGCCCGTATCCAGATACGGCGTGTAGTAGCTTTTATTTTTGCCCATCAGAATTTGGGCAACTTTTACCGAAAGCCTCCCAAGAATTTTTTTTTCGGCATCGATTAAATACCAACTCCTTTCAATGTCTGTAGTTTTTACGTTCTTCATTTTTTGTTAGAGTTTGCCGATTTTGATACGGATTTGCGCGGATTTGATTTATCTTTCTTTGTGACTTTTGATTTTTTTGGTTTTGGTTTTGGTTTTGCTTTTACTACTTTTGGGACCTTTACTTTAGTTTTATCCCACTCCAAAAGCTCCAGTCTTGCCATCTGCGCATTATCGCCGCGCCTTGTGATTTGCTTTACAATCCTTAAATATCCGCCGTGCCTTTCAGAAAAACCGGGTGCAATTTCGCCAACCAATTTTTTAAAAGCCGCAGGACTCAAGACCGATGCCAGTTTGCGGTTTGCAAAGAGCCTGTCCCCTTTGGCAGAGGTAATCAGCTTTTCGACATAAGACCCGGCAAATTTTGCCTTGGCAACCGTTGTCGTAAGTTTGCCGTTTACAATAAGGCTGGTTGCTAAATTAGAAAGCAGTGCTTTCCTGGCATTTATATCCCGTGACAATTTACGGCCAAAAACCCTGTGCCTCACTTTCTTTCAACCCCTCTTTCTTTTAATTTTTCCTCAACCAATGCCACGGATTTCGGCCCCATGTTTTTCATCTTCAAAACTTCCTTGCGGTCTCTTGCCAAAAAATCACCGATTGTTGAGATTTTGCCTGTCTTCAGACTATTGGTTAACCTCACCGGCAAATCCAGCTCTTCCAAAGAGGCATTTAAAATATCGTCTGTTATCGCAGCCTTCTTTTCTTCTACCTTTTTCTTTTTGGTTCCGGTCTGCGGCTGAAGGATAACTGCAAAGTGATCGACCAGAATTTTGGCAGCCTGCTTCAGCGCCTCGGAAGGTTTAATCGTTCCGTCGGTTGTTACCTCAACAGTCAGCTTATCAAAATTGGTCAGCCTGCCGACACGTGTCGGCTCAACAAAGTAATTCACCTTATCAACGGGTGAAAAATTAGCGTCAATTGGAATAACGCCTATTTCATTGCTTTGCCTGTCGGAAGCCAGAGAATACCCCTGCCCCTTTTCAACTACCAATTGCGCGGAAAGCTTTGATTTGGAATCGGCAAGGTGGGCAATTACCAAATCGCCGTTAACAACCTCAACTCCTGCCGCTTTGCCAATGTCTTTGGCTTTGACTTCTTTTGGACCCTTAACATCCAAAGTTAACTTTTGCGGTTTGTCGGAATTTAAAATAAGCCTGACACCTTTTAAATTAAGAACAAGCTCGACAACGTCTTCGGCCATTCCGGAAAGGGTAGAAAATTGGTGCCTTGCGCCTGTGATCTTGACCTGGGTTACAGCCGCACCCGGCAAAGAACCTAAAAGTGTTCTTCTTAAGGAATTTCCCAGCGTATGGCCAAATCCCTGGTCTAAGGGCTCGATTATAAATCTGCCAAAATCGACTGTTTCTTTTTCTGTTTCAATTTCTAAAAGCGATAGATCCAGCACCTTTTCACCTCCTTTTGTTATCTCGAGTAAAACTCGACAATTAATCTTTCATCAATGGGCAGGTCAATGTCATCCCGTTTGGGCAATGAGACGATTTTGCCGACTGTGGCTTTTTTGGCAAGCCACGAAGGAACCTTTAATTCTTTTGTCTCTTCCGATATTTTTTTAATTAGATTAAAATTCGCAGCCTTTGCAGAAAGCGAGATAACGTCGCCAATTTTAACATTATAAGATGGAATAGTCACTTTCTTATCATTTACCGATACGTGGCCGTGAGAAACCAATTGTCTTGCCTGCTGCCGGGTCTTTGCAAGATTTAGGCGGTAAACGGCATTATCAAGCCTTGTTTCCATGAGCTGTAATAGTGCCTCACCGGTTGCTTCCTTTTTTTTGGAAGCCAAGGAGTAATATCTTTGAAACTGTCTTTCCAAAACTCCATAGATCCTTTTGACTTTTTGTTTTTCCCGCAGCTGGACTGCGTATTCCGAGGGTTTTCTTCGACCTTTTTGTCCGTGCTCGCCCGGAGGACCGGCGTTTTTTCTGATAACAGGGCAGGTCGGCAAGCCGCATAATGCTATTCCTTCTGCCCTGCAGTGTTTATGTTTTGGTCCTGTGTATCTTGCCATCTTAGACTCTTCTTCTTTTTGACGCCCGCGGGCCATTGTGCGGAATCGGCGTCACATCGGCAATCATTGTAATTGCCATACCCGCCGCTTTAAATGCCCGGATTGCTCCGTCTCTTCCGGGGCCCGGGCCTTTTATATAAAGCTCAACCGATGAAACCCCCATCTCTTTTGCTTTTCTGGCAACATTTTCAACTGCTGTAGTTGCCGCAAACGGTGTTGATTTGCGCGCACCCTTAAAACCGGATGCTCCTGCAGATCCCCATGCCAGCGCATGACCGTTTTGGTCTGTTACAGTCACAATCGTATTGTTAAACGTCGCCTTAACATAAGCCCGCGCGTGGCCAACATTGCTTGGTGTTTTTTTCTTAGTCTTTTTTACAACCTGCGCCATTTTTATTTCTTTGGTTGGGCACCTATTTTTACAGCAACCTCTTTCCTGACAGTACCAATCGTTAATCTTTTGCCTCTTTTGGTCCTGGCATTAACCCTTGTCCGCTGACCTCGAACAGGCAGATTTCTTTTATGCCTGATGCCCCGGTAGCTTTCGATTTCTGTTAACCTCTTGATGTTATTTTGGACCTCTCTTCTTAGATCCCCTTCTATTTTGTAGTTTTCCAGCTCTCTTTGGAGACTGTTGACTTCGTCTTCTATTAGGTTTTTGACTCTTGTGTCCGGATTAAGATTACACTTTTTGATAATTTTGCGCGCCAGAAAATTGCCTACTCCATAAATATAGGTTAGGGCTACCTCGATTCTTTTTTCCTCCGGTATATCTGCTCCAGCTATTCTTTTCACCAATTATTATCCTTTCCGCTGCTTTAGCCAAAGTTAAAATTTAATTAATAACTTTGGCGCAAGCAATGAGAAGGCGCTAGCCTTGTCTTTGCTTATGACGCGCATTCGGGCAAATCACATAAAGCCTACCCCGTCTTTTGACTATTTTACAGTTTACGCATCTTTTTTTAACACTTGCCTGGACTTTCATTTAACTTTAAGGGCAAACCTACCGGTTTTCCCTTAATATTCCCTTTCCCTTTATTGATAAACTTCCGAGGGCTAAAAGCCATCGGTATTGTTCTTTAAGTTTACATGAGCTCGCAGTAAAACCTGGCATTTTATGCTTTTACCTCTCGAAAGTATGTATTCGCTTTTTACGCATCCATCTGTGGACTAATAGTCCACGATATCCTGCGAGCGAATATAAAGTTGCACTGGCACAGCCAGTTGCAACTTGAATTTTAAAATTTACAGCTTTTTCCATTATTGTTACTTATCATAGTCTATAAGTGATTCTTCCTCTCTCAAGATCGTAAGGCGTCAGTTCAATTTTGACCTTATCTCCCGGCAAAATCCTCACATAGTGAATCCTCATTCTGCCGGAAAGAACACACAGGACAATCTTTGTTTCGTCAACGCTTGGTATTTGTCCCGGCGCAACCGCGACCCGAAACATTGTGTTTGGCAGGGCTTCGGTTACTTCTCCTTCTGCTTCAATTACATTTGCTTTTGCCATAATCTATTTTTGAATCCGCGAATATCCCAACCCCTCACGATCGGGGATGAAGCGGATGAGAAAACGTCATCCGAAACCGTCTGATCAAACACCGCTTCTCCCGGCAAGAAAGATGACATTTTTTTGTACATAAACTTAAATTTTACAAAATTCAAAGGTAAGGCGTCAATACTATAGGGCCAGCCTTAGTAACGGCTACGGTTTGCTCAAAAAGACCGCCCAGCGATCCGTCTTTTGTAGAAAACGTCCAGTTGTCTTTTTCCAGCTTAAGCTCAGCTGCGCCTTCCGTATAAATGACTTCAATTGCCAAAACCATATTTGCCAAAATCGCAGGGCCGGTGCCGTTTTTACCAAAACATGGGACCATCGGCTCCTCGTGAAGTTCGCTTCCAACCCCGTGTCCGGTAAGAATTCTGACAGGCATAAAGCCTGCCTTTTCAACGTTATCCCCAATAGTTTGGGAAATATCACCAATTCTGGCGCCGGGCATAGCCTTCGATATCGCTTTTTTTAAAGTTTCGCGGCCCACATCCAGAAATTTTTTGGCGCTTAAGCTTGCATTGCCGACCGCAACGGAAATTGCCATATCGCTGTGAAACCCCTGAAATTGTGCGCCTATATCGATTCCCAAAACATCGCCGTCTTTTAACCTGTAGTCTGTCGGGATTCCATGAACAACCTGTTCGTTTATTGTCGTGCAGATTGTCCAATTGTAATCGTCAACCGTCTTAAAAGACGAAGATGCGCCTCGGCTTTCGATTTCTTTTTCTGCTACTTGGTCCAGAAAAGCACAGCTTACACCAACCTTGACTTCGGCAAGTACGCTCCTTAGAGCTTCTGCGCAAATTTGGCCTGCCTGTTTCATTATTTCTATCTCCTTTTCTGTTTTAACCTGCGTGTTTTTTGGCATAATTTAAAACTTTCGATTCTATATCTTTGGCAATCTCTTTAATTGATCTTTCTCCATCTACTTCTTCAAGAATCCCTTTTTCTCTGAATTTATCAAGTACCGGCTCGGTCTGACGATGATAAAGATCCATTCTTCTTTTTAGGGCTTTGCCTGTGTCATCATGTCTTGCTCTTTTTGACAATCGCCTGATTGCTTCCTCATCAGATACTTTTACGTAAAAGACTCGACCAATATCTGAATCCAAGTTTTGAAACTGAATTTCGTTTCTCGGATAACCGTCCAGAATGTAACCTTTTTGACAATCTTTGGTTTTCAGTCTTTCTTTTAAGGCTCTTATTGTAATTTCATCGACAACCAGATTCCCTTTTTCAAAAGCATTAGCAATTTGTTTTGCATCCTCGTCTTCTCCATTACTCTTTTCGCGCAAAAGCTGGCTGGTCTCAATGTATGGCAAACTCAGCTTTTCTGCTGCTATTTTTGCCTGAGTCGATTTACCGGATCCCTGAATGCCTAAAAAGATTATCTTCATTTTACAAAATCACCTTTTTCTTAGGAACGATTCGTAATCTCTCATCACCAGCTGCGATTCCAGCTGTTTGGAAGTTTCCAAAATCACCACGACAAGAATCAAAAGACCCGTTCCTCCGATTAAAAGTGTAGTTACGCCGGTTAATGACTGGCCGATTGACGGCAAAACCGCGATAGCGCCCAAAAAAACCGCACCGAATAAGGTAATTCTTGACGAAACATAATCCAAATATTTTTTGGTAGGCGAACCGGGCCTGATGCCCGGCAAAAATCCGCCCTGCTTCATGAGCATTTCGGAAAGCTGCTTGGTGTTAAAAGCAACAGTCGTATAAAAATAAGTAAAAACCACAACCAGCATAAAATAGGCAAAATTGTAAATTATGCCATTGGGATCAAATACTCTCTGAATGTCGCTTGCCAGATTTGCCACCAATACATTGGGGGATCTTTGGAAAAACTGCGAAAAAGTCGTCGGCAATAAAATCAAAGAAACTGCAAAAATTATCGGGATAACTCCTGCCTGGTTTACCCTCAGTGGAATGTAGCTTGAGACCTGCGAACCCTGCGCCGCTCTTCTTGCGTACTGCACCTTAATCGGCCGTCTGCCCTCGGAAACCATGACTATCGAAACAACCACGACTATCGCCATCACCGCAAAAATGAGAATGTTCCTAAGCTGTGAAGGGTCAAAAACTGTCGCCTGCTGGGCCAGGCCAATGGGCAGACGCCCCACGATGCCTGCAAAAATTATCATGGAAATCCCGTTGCCGATCCCTCTTTGGGAAATCAGCTCTCCCAGCCACATCAATAAAATGGTGCCGGCTGTCATGGAAGCGACCATCGAAAGCAAAGTCAGAGGAGTAACAGTTGAGATAATTTGTGAATTTTTCAAAAGAATATACATACCGAATGACTGAATAGCAGTTAAAGGCACAGCTAAATATCTCGTATACTGATTTATCTTTTCGCGTCCTGACTCTCCTTCTTTGGCAAGTTCCTCGAGTTTTGGAAATACAAACTGCAAAAGCTGCATGATAATGCTTGCATTGATGTATGGGTTAAGCCCCAGTGACATGACCGAAAAGTTTGCTAGGGTGCCGCCTGAAAAAATATCCAGAAGCGACAGGAACTGACTTTGGGAAAAAAGCCTCTTTAAGGAAAAAATATCAACTCCCGGAACAGGAACCTGAGCAAAAAGTCTGAAGACAAAAAAGACAAAAGCGGTAAAGAGTAATTTTCCTCTTATTTCTTTTGTTCTAAAAATTTTTTGTATCAGCTGAAAAAATTTCATAAAATCTTGCCTCCTGCTTTTTGAACTTTTTGTGCCGCGCTTTTGGAAATCGGCACCTCCACAGTCAATGCTTTCGAAAGCTTGCCATCCCCCAAGATTTTGACGCCAAAAACTTGTGCATCTTTATTGTCCACGATTTTAAATTTAACAAGCGCCTCCAAATTTACCTTGTCGCCAGCAGGGATAAGATTCAATGCCGCAAGATTGACAATAATCGGTTTTTTTGTAATTTTCGCGTTTCCTTTTCCTCTTCTGTAAGGCAGTCTTTTAAAAAGAGGCCTTTGGCCGCCCTCGTAATGTGGGTGCCTGACAGAAAGTCCGCCGCGCGCTTTTTGGCCTTTTGTGCCGCGGCCTGCGGTTTTTCCTTTGCCGGATCCCGGGCCCCGTCCCACTCTTTTATTATTTTTCTTTATGGTTTTTGGCAGATTTTCAAGTTTCATTTTTTAAGATTTTTCAAAGCTTCAATCGTCGCATAAACATTGGATGCTTTATTTCTGGTTCCTAAAACCTTGCCTGAAATATTTCTTATTCCGCAGGCCTCAACAACTGCCCTGACCGCACCGCCGGCAATAACACCCGACCCCTCCGGTGCAGGCCTAAGTAAAATCTTGGCTGCTCCTCTTTTTTCATAAATATCATGCGGGATCGTGCCGCCTGCTAAAGGAACTGAAATTAAATGTTTCTTGGCGTAGGTGATTCCCTTTCTGATTGAACCTGCGACATCTCTTGCCTTACCAAGACCTACTCCAACTTTGCCTTTTTTATCTCCGACAACGACCAAAACAGAAAAGCCTATACGGTTTCCGCCTTTTGTCTTTTTAGAAACTCTTGAAACCTGAATGACCTTCTCATCATACTCGCCGATTTGGTCAGACCGATACTGGATTCTATTGTTCATGCTAGAAATTTAAGCCTCCCTCTCTTGCACCCGCAGCCAGTGCCTTTACGCGGCCGTGGTATTTATAACCCGCACGATCAAAAGTCACTTTTTTAATCTTTTTGGCAACACCTTTTTTGGCAATTTCCAAGCCCACCAGCTTGGCAATGTCAGTTTTTGTCTTTTTTTCGTCTGTTTTCGTCTTGTCTTTTTGTAGTTTAAGATCTGACGCAAAAGCAAGTGTTTTTGCATCTTTGTCATCGATGATTTGCGTATAAATATGTTCATTTGAACGGAACACGGCAAGCCTGGGCGCACCTAAACTGCCGCTGGCCTTTTTCCTTATTCTTAAGTGTCTGATTTTTCTTCTTAATCTTTTTTCTCTCATGCTCCTGCTCCTGCTTTTGCGGCCTTGCCCGCTTTTCTTCTTACAACCTCTCCTTCGTATCTGATGCCTTTTCCTTTATACGGTTCAGGCGGCCTGACCTTTCTGATTCTGGCGGCGATTTCACCAACTTGGGCTTTATCGGCTCCGGTTACAATAATTTTGTTGTCCTTTGTGTCCATCTGTATCCCCAGTGCCTGTTTAACTACAACCGGATGGGAATAGCCCACGTTGAGAATTAGATCCTCCCCCTGTTTAGTAGCACGGTATCCAACGCCTACCAACTCCAACTGTTTTTGGTGGCCCTCGGTTACCCCTTTTATCATGTTTGCAATAATGCTTCTGGTTAACCCGTGCAAAGATTTGGCAAATTTGCTTTCTTCCTTCCTTTCAACAGTAACTTTATTCTGCTCTACGGTGACTGCAATTTCCGGCCTTAATTTAAAGACAAGTTCACTTTTTGGCCCAGAAACCTTTATTTGGGAATCGAAAACTGTCACGTTCACCTGATCTGGAATTGCAACAGGCTGCATACCAATTTTAGACATATTATTCCTCTACCAAACCTGGCAGACAACCTCCCCTCCCAATTTTTTTTCTTTTGCTCTTTGGCCCGTCATAAGCCCTTTGGATGTTGTGACAATTAAAATACCCCTGCCGCCTTTTATTTTTTTGATGTTTTTGCCTTTTTCATAAACACGAAGTCCCAATTTGGAGACTTTTTTAATATCGGTTATTTTTGGTTTGCCGCCTTCGTATGAAAGATCAATTAAAATTTGGTCATTTGCCTTGGCAACTCTGGCAACGAATTTCTCATTTTCCAAAACTTTGGCAATTTCATATTTAAATTTGGAAAACGGCACCGAAACTTGCGTCTTTTTTGCCAAGTATCCGTTTTTAACAGAAACCAACATATTTGCAACTGGATCCATTTTTACCTCACCATGATGATTTTTTAACTCCGGGAATTTCTCCACGATGGGCAAGCTCTCTAAAACACATCCTGCAAATCCCGAATTTTCGAATATACGCCCTGGGTCTACCGCAAAGACTGCATCTGTTGCGGTGTCTTATTACAAACTTTTGTTTTTTGTTATTTTTAACGATTTTTGATTTCTTGGCCATTTAGTTATTCTTTTTAAAAGGTAATCCTAAAAGTTCCAGTAATTTTTTTGATTTTTCCGGGTTACTGTTTTTAAAAACAAGTGTTATCACCATACCCCTGATTTTGTCTACCTGTGAATAGTTTATTTCCGGAAAAATAATTTGCTCGGAAATACCCATACTGTAATTGCCTAATTTGTCAAATTTCGACTCATCTGTCCCCCTGAAATCGCGGATTCTTGGAGAAACAATGGCAATCAATTTTTCCAAAAAATACCACGCTTTCTGTCCTCGCAGAGTAACCATGGCTCCGATCTTGTCGCCTTCGCGCAGTTTAAAAGAAGAAATTGATTTTTTGGCTTTGGTAAATTTAGGTTTTTGGCCGGAAATTGCAGCCAAATGTTCCATTGCTTTTTCGAGCGCATCTTTATTTGTAAGCGATTCGGCAAGCCCCATATTCAACACAATCTTTTCCAAAAAGGGCAAAGAAAGATCGTTTTTTAAATTGAACTCTTCCTTAAGCTTGGGCACTATTTCTGATTTATATTTGGCAATCATATTAGCTATGAAATTACTCCTTTGCATTTTTTACAGACCCTGACCTTGTTTTTTCCCTCAATTGAAAATCCCACTCGAGTTTGCTTTTGGCATTTGGGACAAATAAGCGCAATATTTGCAACAGGCAGGGGCCTGGCGATTTCATAAATTCCTGCACCTTGCTTGGCTGTCGCTTTCTTGTGCCTTTTATATATATTCACACCAGATACTACGACTCTGTCTTCCTTTATCAAAACCTTATCTATTTTTCCTTTTCTGCCCTTGTCTCTGCCTGCGGTAACCTGGACTTCGTCTCCTTTTTTAAATTTATACATTTTTAAAAAACCTCCTTGGCAAGCGACGCGATCTTGGTAAATTTTCTATCTCTTACCTCCGCCGCAATAGGTCCAAGAACTCTTGTGGCTCTGGGATTATTGTTTGCGTCGATTACGACCGCGGCATTATCCGAAAACCTAACATAGCTTCCGTCACTCCTGCGCGTTTCTTTTTTGGTCCTGACAATCACCGCTTTAACCTTTTCGTGATCTTTGACCTGACCAGTGGGCGATGCTCCTCTAACTGCACAAGTTACTACATCACCAAGCCGGCAAAACCGCCTGCCTGTACCTTTACCGAGCCCGATCACCACAAGACTTCTGGCCCCGCTGTTGTCGGCAACTTTTAAAACTGATCTATTTTGAACCATCGCCTGTTCCTTTCAAAATCTTAAAATGCACATCGCGTGATATTGGTTTTGTTTCTGCAATTTTGACCTTTTGGCCAAGTGCGACTCCAATTTCGTCCCTTGCTTTGAATTTTTTCGATTTCACAATAATTTTTTTATAAAGCGGGTGTCTCACTTTCATGTTGACCTTAACTACAACGGTTTTTTTCATTTTTGCAGAAACAACCACACCCTCTTTAACCTGCGGCATTTAAAGCCTCCTTATTCGATTTTTCTGCTTCTTCCAAATCCCGCTCGCTTGCCAAAACCTTGAGCCTTAAAATGGTTTCAAGTTTTGCTATGTCTTTTCTTGTTTTTAGGACCTCATGGACATTTTTAGTCTTGCCCATTTTAATTTGCAAAAGGCTTTCTACGTTTTGTTTTTTAAGATCCGCGATCTTTTTTTTCAAATCGGATATTCCCTTTGTTTTAAATTCTGATAAATCCCGTCTTTTCATCTTTTGATAATTTTTGTTTGAACCGGAAGCTTATGGGATGCAAGTCTCATGGCCTCTCTGGCAACCTGCTCTTCCACAGCTCCCATTTCAAAAATAATTGTTCCGGCTTTGACGGTAGCGACAAAATGATCAACATCACCTTTTCCTGAACCCATTCTTGTTTCTGCCGGCTTTTTGGTGACAGGCTTATCCGGAAAAATTCTTATCCAGATCCTTCCCCCTCTTTTCGTGTAATGAGTCATTGCGCGCCGGGCTGCCTCAATTTGTCTTGCCGTAATCCATGCCGGTTCCAGACTTTTAATCCCATATGATCCGAAAGCCAGATGCGACCCGACTGTTGCGGGCCCTCCCATTTTGTTTCTAAATTGTTTTCGATACTTTGCTTTTTTAGGCGCCAGCATTTACTATTCTCCTTTGTGAATCCAGACTTTTACTCCAACGACTCCGGACCTGGGAACTTTAGCATCGACTTTTGCAAAATCAATATTTGCCCTTATTGTCTGCAAGGGTATTGAGCCGAATTTCATCGATTCTGTCCTGGCAATTTCACTGCCTCCAAGTCTTCCGGATAGGGTAACGCGCGCACCTTTTGCGCCGGACCTTCTCATTCTCTCCAGCGTCTGATTCATAACCCTTCTGAAAGGGAATCTTTTTTCAAGCTGGTCGGCAACGGACGTGGCAACCAAATACGCTTCCAAATCCGGGGTTTTAATCTCTTCAAATTTTATTTCCAGCTTTGCAGGATCATCGATTTTAAAGTTGTTGATAAGTGTTTCTTTTAACTGTTCTATACCCGAACCGCCCCTGCCAATTGCAAGACCAGGCCGGGAAACGTGTATAATTATCGTTCTTTTATCAAAGGCTCTCTCGATTTCTACTTTCGAAATGCCCGCGCCTTTAAGAGCCTTCATAAGAAAAAATCTCATATTTTTATCTTCCAGAAGATACTTTGGGAAATTTTTCCCGGATGCAAACCATCTCGAACTCCAGGTATAGACATTACCTATTCGAAAACCGACAGGATTAATTTTTTGTCCCATTTTTTTCCTCCTTGACCTTTTTTACAGATTCATTTTCTAATATTGACTGATTGACTGACTCATTAGTCTCCTTTGATACTTTTGATACATCTGATACTTCTGATACCTTTTTCTTTTCTTCGCCTTTAAGTACCACTGTCAGGTGGCTTGCCCTCTTTAGAATATGGTGTACCCTCCCTCGGGAAACGGGCCTATATCTTTTGAAGGTCAACCCCTTATTTACCGAAATTTGTTTAAATACCAGACTCCCCTCGTCTAAGGAGTAGTTGTTTTTGGCGTTGGCAATTGCAGACATGATTGCTTTTTTAATCGCCGCGGCCGGTTTCTTGTTTACAAAATCCAGAACCTTAACTGCATCCTGCGGCTTTCTGTTTTTAATCTGGTCAACAACAAGCCTGACCTTCTTAGGTGACATCCTGATGTTTTTGGCAATCGCTTTAACTTCCATATTTTTTATTTGTTATTTCTTAGCTTGCGATTTTTCGGTAATTTTGCCGTGACCACGAAACGTCCTTGTCGGCGCAAATTCACCCAGTCTGTGACCCACCATAGGTTCTGATATAAAAACATTTATAAAAGTCCGTCCGTTATGGACGGAAAATGTATGGTTAACAAAATCCGGTGCAACCATGCTTGACCTTGCCCAGGTTTTAATCGCTTCTTTTTTACCAGATTCCTTTTGTGCGAGAACCTTTTTGAGTAATTTTTTATCTACATAAGGACCTTTTTTACTCGATCTTGCCATTTTATTTCCTCCTTTGTAAGATATTCGTTTTGCTTCGCAATCTCATGTTTTACTTCCTTCGTTGTAAAATAAATTTCGTTGACGGTTTCTTTTTATTCCTGGTTTTTTTGAATGCGGGCTTGCCGGTTGGAGTTTTAGGATTCATGCCTGTACCTGATTTTCCTTCCCCTCCGCCATGCGGGTGTGAACCCGGATCCTGCGCAACACCTCTAACGTGCGGCTTTTTTCCAAAATATCTTGACCTTCCTGCCTTACCCAAAGTCATGCTTTTCCAGCTTAGATTCCCAAGCTGACCAATGGTCGCATAGCAATTTTTATTAACTTTTCGAATTTCTTTAGAAGGAAGTTTAAGATGAATCCAATCTCCTTCTTTGGCGGCAATAACTGCACCTGTCCCGGCGCTTCTTGCCAATATCCCGCCGGCCCCCGGTATCAACTCAACGTTGTGGACAATAGTCCCAATGGGCATTTTCGCAAGCGGCATGGAATTTCCCGCTTTAACGTCGGCGCTTTCGGCGGCAATAATTGTATCCTGAACTTTCAAACCCTCCGGTGCCAGAATGTATCTTTTTTCTCCGTCCAAGTAGTGCAACAGCGCGATATTTGCCGTTCTGTTGGGATCATATTCCACTGCTGCTACTTTTGCTTCAATTTCCCTTTTGTCTCTTTTAAAATCGACAAGCCTCATGTTGCGTTTGTGACGGCCGCCGCGGCCTCTTTGCGTTACCTTGCCATTTGACCTTCCGGATTTTCTTGAAAGAGAGGTTATTAAGGACTTTTCCGGCCGGGTTTTTGAAATCTCGGAAAAATCAAGAGACGATTTAAAACGCTGGCCTGGTGTTGTTGGTTTATATTTTTTAAGCTGCATTATTTCTCCTTATTCTTGTTTTCTTCTTTTTTAATTTTTTTCTTTCCCTTTTCTGATTTTGGAGCCAAGAGTGCAATCGACTGTCCGGAGGTTAATGTAACCAATGCTTTTTTCCCTCCGCCGGTTAAAGTTGTCTTTCTGCTTTTCATTATTCTTTTTGTCTTGGGTGCGAATTTGGAAATTCTAACTTTGGCAACCGATACGCCAAACTGCAGTCCGACTGCTTTGGCAATTTCCTTCTTGTGCGCCCGCGCGTCTACCAAAAATGTATAAATGCCTCTTTTCATAAGAGCGTAGGCTTTTTCCGAAAGTATGGCTTTTTTTAAAACGTATGATTGGCTCATTTAAATTTTGAAATTGCCACTTTTTCAAACATTAAATTTTTGTGTGATAACACTTCATAAGCATTCAGGGATTCTGCTAAATCGATATTTATATCCGGGATATTGCGCACCGCAAGCTTGATATTTTCTTTATTTTGCTCAAGAACCAGTAGGGTCTTGCCGTCGACTTTTAGTTTTTTCAAGAGGCCAACGGCCATCTTTGTTTTTGGCGCAAGCTTTTCAAGGTTTGAAACAACCAAAATTTCACCGACCTTTGCTTTTTGAGAAAGGGCTGCAACAAGCGCCCGTTTTTTCATTTTTTTGGATAATTTCAGTTTTTTGTCATTGGGTTTCGGCCCAAAGGTGATGCCTCCACCAACCCAAAGAGGAGATCTTATTGACCCTGCCCGAGCTCTGCCTGTCCCTTTTTGACGATGCGGCTTCCGCCCGCCGCCTCTAACCTCTGATCTTGTTTTGGCAGAAGCCATTTTTGGGTGCCTGTTGGCAAAATATACCCGGATTGCCTGGGCCATCAATTCTTCGTTTATCTTGCCTCCAAAGGTTTCCTTAGGAAGAGCAACCTGTCCTAAACGGCGCCCGCTAATGTCAAAGACAGGAGCGGAAAGCCGCGATGATTCACCTTGGACTTGTGCTTTTTTGGTCGTCTTTTTGAAAGCAACTTCTTTTGTCTTTGTAACTTGAGCCGTGACCGCATGAGTCGTGGACCTTTGCGACTTTTTCACAGATTGAGCTTTTTTTGGCGCTTTCTTGTCTTTTTCTCTAGTTTTTGGCATTTTCTTCCTCCTTTGCAATTTCTGGTTCCACTGATTCCTGATGATTCTCTGTACCCCCAGCCTTTGTCTCTGCGCTTTCCTTGGTTGCAGTTTTCTTTTCTGTGTCTTCAGTGGCCGCAGTTTCCTCATCATCTTTCTTTTTCTCCTCAGGCGGCGGTGTGTAGCCTTTTGCCTTGCCGGTTTTTTCCAAAATTAAAAAACCGCCTCTTGCTCCGGGTATTGAACCTTTAACAAGAAGCGAATTTGTTGCCTCATCAACTTCTACAACTTCCAAATTAGTAACTGTTAATTTGGAAACGCCCATGTGCCCTGGCATTTTTTTGCCCTTAAATACTCTGCCAGGCGTTGTTGTCTGACCGATTGACCCGATTGCCCGATGACGATCTGATTGTCCGTGCGTTTTCGGACCGCCTGCAAAACCCCATCTTTTGACACCGCCTGCAAAACCGCGGCCTTTGGTAATCCCGGTGACCTTAAGCAGATCTCCAAGCGCAAAAATGGAAACCGTCACTTTGCTGCCAGCCGCAAGACCCGAATCTGCTTGATCATCACCATTTTTTAACTTTGCCTCCTTAATAAACCTTGGGGCAAAACCGGCAACTTTGACGTAGGCATTGTCGGTTTTCTTGGCCTTTTTTCTGCGGCCAAAACCAAGAGTCACTTTCGACTCTTCTTTTTCCAAAATAACATTCGGCTCGGCCAAAATGCTGGTAACCACCATACGATTGCCGCGATTATCGAATCGGCTCCCCATATATTGTTTTAATCCCAAAAGTGTCGCTACCATTTTTCTTTCCAAAACAGCAAAAAAGCAGGACTCCTTAGACGCTTTCAGGTGCCCCACCGATTAACAATCGTCAATAGTTCATTGTTAATGGTTAATCGATTGCTATCTTATTGTTTTTAACTTTACCTCCAAGTTTTTAAAATTCTAATTTACAATTTTACGACTTTAGTCCTTGCGAAACATCATTTTCAATAAATTTTTAATATTTAAAAAATTAAATCATTTCGATTTCATTTAAAATTTCAAATTAAAAATTTAAAATTATCCTACATCTTTATCTCAAGATCAACACCTGCAGGTAAATCCAAATGGGTCAAAGAGTCAATGGTCTTGTTGGTGGGTTCAAGGATATCAATAAGCCTTTTGTGAATTCTCATCTCGAATTGCTCCCTGGCGTCTTTATCCGTATGCGGACTAGTCAAAACCGTAAGCTTTTCGATTTTGGTCGGCAGAGGAATGGGCCCGGATATTTTTGCGCCGGTTGTTAAGGCCGTGTTTATAATATCCTTGCACGTTGCATCTATAACGCGTGCATCATACGCCTTGATTTTGACTCGAATTCTACCTTTTGGCATGTTCTTTTAATGTGCTTTTAAATCTGCTATTATCTTTTGGCCGATTCCACCTGAGTGTTCAATTTTTCTGAAAGTTTCTCCCCAAAAAAAATCTTGTGTCCATGAGAACTTTCTCCTTGTACCACTACCGGCTCGCCATCAATTTCATAAACATGTATGTAGTGTGGAGGACTCCAATAATTACGTCCTACAAATACTGTTTTCCTCTTTCGATCGGGATCCAGCTTATTAAGTGTATCCTCCACACCTCTTCCCTCACTGGAACGAGCTGAAAAGTTAAGCTCTGGTGACATTTTAAAGTACCTCCTTTCGGACAGACATTTGTAATCTTCGAGCCCTTCGATTTACTCAGGGTAAACTATGTGAATCGAGAAGTTAGATTCTTAAGCGGTTAGGCTTGAAGTATAAACTTGTTATAGTCATGCTTAATAGTTCTCGACTCTCAACCCGTTAAGCGGGTCTTCGCTCGAACAATACTGACTCTAGATTCTACCAAAAAAAATCCCCCTGAGGCAAACCTGAGGGGGTAAATTGCCGCATTAGGCAATGATTTTTGAAACGACTCCGGCGCCAACCGTATGGCCGCCTTCGCGAATCGCAAATCTAAGAGCCTCTTCCAAAGCAACTGGCTGGATTAGTTTAACTTTCATTTTAATGTTGTCGCCGGGCATAACCATTTCCGTGCCTTCCGGTAAAGTCGCCTCACCTGTAACATCTGTGGTTCGAATATAGAATTGGGGACGATAACCTGTAAAAAACGGCGTATGACGGCCGCCTTCTTCTTTGGTTAAAATGTAAACTTCTGCTTCAAATTCCGTATGCGGAGTGGTTGAGGACGGTTTTGCCAAAACCTGGCCGCGTTCTACATCATCTTTTTCAATACCGCGCAGTAAAACTCCGATGTTGTCGCCGGCCTGACCCTGGTCAAGCTCTTTTCTAAACATCTCGACACCTGTAACAACGGTCTTTTTGGTTGGCTTAATACCGACGATTTCAATCTCCTCGTTTACCTTAACAACTCCCCGCTCCACTCTTCCTGTGACAACCGTACCCCGGCCTTTAATCGAAAAGACGTCCTCAACAGGCATTAGAAAAGGTTTTTCCAAATCGCGCTTGGGAGTTGGGATTTTCTCGTCAACTGCATTCATCAAATCATCGATTGCTTTAACGGAATCAGCATCACCTTCGAGTGCTTTTAGCGCAGAACCGCGGATAATAGTGGCGTTCTTGCCGTCGTATTGGTATTTGTCCAAAAGCTCCCTGACCTCAAGCTCGACCAGATCCAAAAGTTCCGCATCCTGAACCATGTCACATTTGTTAAGAAAGACCACTATTGCCGGAACATTTACCTGTCTTGCTAAAAGAACGTGCTCCCTGGTTTGGGGCATCGGGCCGTCGGGCGCGGAAACCACAAGAATCGCACCGTCCATTTGAGCAGCACCGGTGATCATATTTTTAATGTAGTCGGCATGACCGGGAGCGTCGATGTGGGCATAGTGCCTTTTTTCGGTTTCATATTCAACGTGGGTGATGTTAATGGTAATACCGCGCTGTTTTTCCTCGGGGGCATTGTCGATCTGATCGAAAGATTTGGCCTGCGCCATGCCTTTTTTGGAAAGGACTTGGGTAATAGCACTGGTCAAAGTCGTCTTGCCGTGATCGACATGACCGATTGTCCCGATATTTACGTGCGGTTTGGTTCTTTCGAATTTTCCTTCAGCCATTTTATTTCCTAACTTAGTTTTTAAAAAAAGAAAATATCAGACCCAGCCAACTAAGCGGTAGGCAGGCTGATATTTGTTTGGTAAGTTTATACCATTAGAACAAGCAAATGCAAGTGGCAAGACCCGTTAGTTTTCTTTAGCCTCTCCCTTGGTCTTTGCAATAATCTTCTCTGCAATGTTTGCAGGGACCTCTTCATAATGCGAAGGCTCCATGTAGGCCGATCCTCTTCCCTGAGTCATCGACCGCAGCGTCGTGACGTAACCGGACATTTCTGCCAATGGCACAAGGGCATTAATAATAACCGAAGTTCCGTGATGTTCACTTGATAAAATCTGGGCACGTTTTGAAGATAAATCACCAATAACATCACCCATGAATTCTTCCGGGGCGGTAACTTCCACCTTCATAACAGGCTCCAAAAGTGCAAGGTCAGCATTTTTGGCAGCTGTCTCCAAAGCCATGGACCCTGCAATTTTGAAGGCGATGTCCGAAGAATCTACGTCGTGATAAGTCCCGTCGTATAGGGCAACTTTCATATCAACCAATGGAAAACCTGCCAAAACCCCGCTTTCCATTTTTTCGCGAACGCCTTTTTCTATTGAGGGAATGAATTCCTGGGGAATCGCCCCGCCTTTAATTTCCGATTTGAACTGGTAACCTTCTCCGCGGCCAAGCGGCTCAACCCGCAGGAAACAATGGCCGTACTGACCACGGCCGCCGGATTGCCTGATATATTTCCCCTCACCTGTGGCGGTTTGCTTAATCGTTTCCCGATAGGCAACCTGCGGACTGCCGACATTTGCAGCAACGGAAAATTCCCGCTTCATGCGATCGACTAAAATCTCCAGATGCAATTCCCCCATTCCGGAAATAATTGTCTGGCCGGTTTCGGGGTCTCCCTTAATCTTAAAAGTCGGATCTTCTTCTGAAAGTCTGCCTAAGGCATAGCCTAGTTTTTCCTGATCGGCTTTAGTCGCAGGCTCAATCGCAAGTGAAATAACCGGATCCGGAAAAGAAATAGACTCCAAAACGATCGGTTTTGACTCGTCGCACATTGTGTCGCCGGTTACTGATGACTTGAGCCCGACTACCGCCACAATCTCTCCGGCATAGGCCTCGGAAATCTCTTCCCTTGTATTTGCGTGCATTAAAAGAATTCTGCCGATTCTCTCGCGGTCGTGCTTGGTGGAGTTTAAGATTGAGGAGCCGGACTTCAATGTTCCGGAGTAAATCCGCACATACGTTAATTTTCCGACATGAGGATCTATCTGCACCTTAAAGGCAAGAGCCGAAAAACTTTCCTCTGTGACCATTTTTCTTGTCTCTTTTTCACCTGTTTTGGGGTTTGTGCCCTCGATTGATTCAATGTCTTGAGGTGAGGGGAGATACTCGCAGACAGCATCCAAAAGCGGCTGGACTCCCTTGTTTCTGAGTGATGATCCGGCCAGAACCGGAACTATTTTATATTTAATGACTGCCGCCCTCAGAGCTTTTTTGAGCTCATCCTCGGAAATTTTCTCGCCTTGTAGGAATTTTTCGGTTAAATGATCATCTGTTTCTGATATTTTTTCAACAAGCTGACTGCGGTATTTTTCGACCTCATCTGCCATTTCGGTAGGTACTTCCTCTTCCTTGAATTCTTTGCCAAGACCTTCAACATTGGCTTCCCAAACAAAGGCTTTGCGCGAAATCAAATCGACAACGCCGACAAAATCATTTTCTTTGCCGATCGGCAGATTATAAGGAACAGCCGGCGCACCCAATTTTTCACGGATAGACTTTAAAGTTGCAAAATAATCGGCACCAAGTTTATCCATTTTATTGATAAAGCAGACCCTGGGCACCTTATATTTGTCTGCTTGTCGCCAGACTGTTTCCGACTGGGACTGGACGCCTTCTTCAGCATCCAAAACGGTTACTCCGCCGTCCAAAACCCTAAGAGACCGTTCCACTTCGGCCGTGAAATCGACGTGACCTGGTGTATCGATAATGTTAATTCTGGTTTCAATATCTTTTAAGGGACCGGATTTGGGTGTCCAAAAAGTAGTGACGGCCGCAGAAACTATGGTTATTCCCCGTTCTTTTTCCTGAGCCATCCAGTCGGTAACAGTCGTTCCCTCGTCGATATTGCCGAGTTTATAGGATTTGCCGGTGTAAAAAAGGATCCTTTCGGTTGTTGTGGTTTTACCCGCGTCGATATGGGCAATGATACCGATGTTACGGATGCGATCTAGCGGGTAAAGTCTGTCAGTTTTGACTGTAGGCATGTTTTATAGGGAAAAATTATTTTGCGGATTTTACCTTATGACCTTGAAATATTGGGGTGGGATGTTCAAGGTCATGAATTTCTTTCTTTATTTCCGTAATCATTGCGCGCAATACCGAAACTTCCTCATCCGCAAGCTCCCAAGCGGCATTTTCGTTCCAGTTGCCACCGGACTCCTGATAAGCTTCACCATAGCGGGAAAGAGCTTCTCTAAGCTTAACATCTTCAAGCTCTGCAAGCCTTTTTCTTAACTGTATTAATTTTTGCGACTTTGTTTGAATCATACCGATATTTTCTACATTAGACTGTTGAATCTGTCAAATCAAGTCAGCTTTGACAATCTAGACAAGATATAAATCGAAATTATAGCATAAGCATGCCAGGTATAAAATACACAGGTGAGGTGCTCTACCAACGGAAGTGTGAAAACGCTTTGTTGGCTTCTGCCATTCTGTGCATCTCTTCTCTCTTCCCAACTGCCTTACCTTCGCCTTTGGCGGCATCCATAAGTTCAATTGCCAGCTTCGTGATCATTAAAGGCTTATTGGTTTTTGGCCTTTGTTCTAAATTTGCCGGAGATTTCGCTCTTGCCGCATCAACAATCCATGAAAGCGCCAAAGAAAGCCTTCTTGCGACTCTGACTTCCATAGGTACCATGTACGACGCACCCCCGACTCTTCTGGGCCGAACCTCCATTTTAGGAGTAACGTTTTCCAGCGCACTTTCCAAAACAGTCAGCGGATTTTGCCCTTTTTCCTCGATATCTTTAAATGCTTCGTAGACTATTTTTTTGGCCAAAGCCTTTTTGCCGTCTTTCATCAATTTATTGATAAGTTTGGCAACAGTCAGGTTTTGATACAGGGAATCTACCGCAATTTGTCTTTTTTCCACTTTACCGGAGCGTGGCATTTAACTTTCCCCTCCTGGTGCTGGTGAAGTTTCCGCCGCGCCGGCTGCGGTTGCTGCGCCTGTCGTCGCTGCCGCCTGAGCACCGGAAACTGCACCTGATTTTTTAGTTCCGTAAAGCGATCTGCTCTTTTTTCTGCCGACCACGCCAGTTGTATCATATTTGCCGCGGATTACATGATATTTAACTCCGGGTAAATCCTGAACCCTGCCGCCACGAATCAAAACAATAGAATGTTCGGCAAGTTCATGGCCGATTCCAGGAATATAGGCTGTCACTTCCTGTTTATTCGAAAGCCTGACTCTGGCGACTTTCCTAAGCGCCGAATTCGGTTTTTTCGGGGTCATTGTTTTGACAACTACACAAACCCCCCTCTTTTGCGGCGAGGGATAAGACACGTAACGGTTTGCCAAGGTATTGAATGCTCTTCGAAGCGCTGTTGCCTTGACTCTTGCAATCTTTTTTGTTCTGCCTTTTCTAATAAGCTGGTTAATCGTAGGCATAGTTTGATTGTAAATTTTGATTATAAACTTCCGAGGGTTGAAAACCATCGGTATTGTCTTCCAAGTTTAGAAGAGCGCAGAAAACACCAACAGTTTTTATTTTTCATACCTCGAAAGTATGTAATCGCTTTTTTGCATTCAATCCCACTTTTACAAAGTGGGGTTTTCTGCAAGCGATTATAGCATAGATGATCTAGGCTTCTGACTGCCTGATCCCGGCTCTTTCAGGACTTGTCGGAATAAGTCTTCCGATGATGACATTCTCTTTGAGTCCTAATAGATTATCCTGTTTGCCCTCCATAGCAGCATCCGTTAAAACTCTGGTTGTCTCCTGAAACGAGGCTGCAGAAAGAAAGCTTTCTGTGTAAAGTGCGGCTTTTGTAATTCCCAATATGACAACCTGTGCCGTTGCCGGTTCCCCGCCCTCTGCCAAAACCTTGGCATTTTCCCCTGTAAAGCGGTGTTTGTCGATTAATTCTCCCGGCAAAAGTACACTATCGCCCGGGGATTCTACCCTAACCTTTTCACTCATTTTTCTGACAATTACTTCGAAATGCTTATCATTTATTGCCACCCCCTGAGTTTCATAAACTTCCTGAGCACCAGAAACAACATATTTTTGGGCGTCTTTAAGTCCGGAAATTGCCAAAACTTCCTTGACATCAAGATAACCTGAAGAAAGCGCGGTGCCTGCTGCCACCAAATCTCCATCTGCGACTTTGAGTTCTGCAGTTGGCAGGATAAAGTACTCTTTTTCGACCGCAGGCTTAAGATTAGTGCTTCTGACTTTAACTATGAATCCTTCTGCACTTTCCTCAACTTTTGCTTTTCCTGAAATTTCTGTGATTTGGGCTACAAACTTTGGCGTTCTTGCTTCAAAAAGCTCCTCTACCCGCGGTAGTCCCTGAGTAATATCAAGGCCGACAATACCGCCGGTATGAAACGTCCTCATGGTAAGCTGGGTTCCCGGTTCCCCGATTGATTGGGCGGCTATAACACCAACCGGCGTACCAATTGCCACCAGTTTTCTGGTAACTAAATCCCGGCCGTAGCAGGCAGCACAAAGACCAAAGGGCGCTTCACAGGAAAGGACGGAACGGACTTTTACACTGGTAATCTGTGCTTTTTCAATTTCCAAAATTGCGCTTTCCGAAATTTCGGTATCCTTGGCAACGATTACTTTTTTGCCCTTTTTAACAACGATATCCTCTGCCGCGTATCTGCCTAAAATTCTTGCTGTGAACTGGGCTTGTCTCTTGTCATCTTTTGAAATTACGATCCCCTCCTTGGTTTTACAGTCGTCAAGTCTGATAATCGCATCATGAGCAACATCTACAAGACGTCTTGTCAGATATCCGGATTCTGCCGTTTTAATCGCCCTGTCAGCAAGGCCCTTTCTGGCCCCCCGGGCGCTGGTGAAATATTCAAATGCCGAAAGTCCCTCTCTAAAATTTGACTTAATCGGCAAAGAAACGATCCTTCCTGAAGGATCCGTAACCAACCCCCTGATTGCGGCAAGCTGTTTTATCTGTTCTGCTGTTGCCCGAGAACCGCCGGAGTCGGAAATGATTCTAATTGAATTATCAAAAGGCAGGTTCCTCCATGTCAGATCCGCCAGTTCATTGGTTGTGGAAAGCCAGACTTCCTGCGAAAGTCTTTTTGCTTCTTCTTTGGTAATCAAGCCCAGATTAAAGTTTTTTTCAATTTTTTCGACTTCTTTTTCAGCCTGAGTTATAATTTGCTGTTTTTGGTCAACTATCATGCAGTCAAAAACCGAAACCGAAAGCCCCGAAAAGGAAGCACCATAAAAACCCAAGTCTTTTAATCTGTCGATTATGCCGGCAACTTCTTCCTCTGTAATTTCGTCAATAGACTTACTGATGATCTTTTTAATTCCGGCGGCGCCTGTCGGTTCATTGATGAAAGGCCCTTTTGCGGGCAGCTGGAGGTTAAAAAGAACCCTGCCTGCGGTAGTTTCTGCAATTTTTGAATCTTTTTTCATTTTAATTTTTTGCCGTATTTCGATTTTGGCGGCAGAAAGCGCCAAAACTACCTCATTGTCGCTTTGAAAAATACTCTCGCAGGGAGCAAGATTTTCATCGACCGTTGTAAGGTAATATATCCCCAGTGCCATTTCTTTATTGGGCAAAGTTATCGGCGAGCCGTCGGCTGGCCTTAGTAAATTCCTTGAGGACATCATCAGTTCTTTTGCCTCTTCCTGCGATTTAGCAGATAAAGGCACATGAATTGCCATCTGGTCGCCGTCAAAATCCGCATTAAAACCGGCGCAAATACACGGATGAATCCTGATTGCGTCTCCGTCAATTAAAATCGGGTAGAAAGCCTGAATTCCAAGTCTGTGAAGAGTCGGTGCTCGGTTTAAAAGAATCGGGTGGTTTTTGGTAATCTCCTCCAAAATGTCCCATACCTCGCCTGAACGGCGTTCTAAAAAATGCTTTGCGCTTTTGACATTCGGGGCATAACCCCTGCCGATAATTTCGCGCAGGATAAAGGGTTTGAACATTTCAAGCGCCATCTCTTTGGGAATACCTGATTGGTTAAGTTTCAGCTCCGGCCCGACAACAATTACCGAACGGCCGGAATAATCAACTCTTTTGCCAAGAAGATTTTGTCTGAACCTGCCCTGTTTTCCGCGAAGCATGTCGGATAAAGAACGAAGTTCCTGTGAGGCCCTTGTTGTTTTGACTCTCTGGGAATCGATAAGCGCATCAACCGCCTCCTGCAACATCCTTTTTTCGTTTCGAAGAATAATTTCCGGCGCACCCAGTTCAATTAGCTTTTTGAGCCTGTTATTTCTGTTGATTACCCTTCTGTAAAGATCGTTAAGATCGGAAGTTGCAAACCTTCCACCGGAAAGCTGAACCATCGGCCGCAAATCCGGAGGCAGAACCGGCAAGACCTTAATAATCATCCACGACGGTAAAATTTCGGCCTTGCGCATATTTTCGACCAGCCTCAATTTCCTGGTCGCCTTAAGATGACGCTGGCCTGCCGATTTGGTAATTTCTTCCCTCAGAGAAACTGCCAATTTTGCCAGATCTACCTTTTCCAAAATTGAAATAACGGCTTCTGCCCCCATGCCTACTTCCAAAAATTCACTGGCTTTGTAATCTGCAAGCTTCAAAAATTCTTCCTCCGAAAGAAGATCCAGCGGTTTTATAGAGGAAACCATATCGGAAATATTTTTGTAAATTTCCTCAAGCCTTGATGTTTCCTGAGCGCTTTCCTCGCGAAGTTTTGCCTGTCTTGCGCGAACAGTCAACTGCGCTTCTTCGATTTTCAGATCTAAGTGATCTTTGGACTTTGTTTTGGCTTTAATGCCGGCAACTTCTTTTTTCCCTCCTTTTTCTTCCTCCTCAAGCCGTTTTTTCAATAAATCCGCCTGTTCCTTGCGCTTCCTGTCTAATTCGTTGGCAAGCTCTAAAAGAACACTTTTTTTCTTTTCCTCGTCAATATCTATTACTAAATAGGAAGCAAAATAAATAACTGCGTCAAGATTCCTTGGAGAAACGTCAAGTAGAAGTCCAAGCCTCGACGGAGTTCCCTTAAAAAACCAGTTGTGGACAACGGGGGCGGCAAGCTGAATGTGCCCCATTCTTTCCCTTCTGACTCTGGAGTGAGTAACCTCTACCCCGCATTTGTCGCAAATAATGCCCCTGTATCTTATTCTTTTATATTTGCCGCAATAGCATTCCCAATCCTTGGTCGGGCCAAAGATTCTTTCATCGAATAGGCCGTCTTTCTCGGGTTTTAGCGTACGGTAGTTTATTGTCTCCGGTTTGGTAATTTCACCAAACGACCAGGTTTTGATATTCTCGGTCGATGCCAGTGTCAGTTTTAGGGAGTCGAAATCTAAAAGTTCGTTCATGATTATGGGTGCTCCTCAATTTCCATTGAGCTTTCGTGCTTGGTAAGCTCACTTACCGTGGCAATACTTTCTGCCTGTAAAACCTGGGCGTACTCCTGGGCTACCTTGACCTGTGTTTCTTTGGGAATCTCTTCCTCCTCCTCGATAGTTTTGGCACCTAATGTCTGAACGTTTAGAGACAAACTATTAAGTTCCTTAACCAGTACTTTGAATGATTCCGGGATTAATGCCTGAGGAATATCTGTTCCTTTAATTATTGCCTCAAAGGCCTTTGCCCTGCCTACGACATCGTCGGATTTGATAGTCAGCATTTCCTGCAGGGAGTATGCCGCTCCGTATGCCTCGAGTGCCCAGACTTCCATCTCTCCAAGTCTTTGGCCGCCCATCTGGGCTTTGCCTCCTAAAGGCTGCTGAGTAATCAGGGAATACGGTCCTGTTGAACGCGCATGGGTTTTATCCTCGACCATGTGAATAAGCTTCATAATATAGCCCACCCCGACGACAATCGGCCTGTCAAACGGCAAACCTGTGCGGCCGTCGTATAGGGTAATTTTGCCGTCCTGCGGCAGATTTGCTTTTTTAAGCTCTTCAATAATACTTTCCTCATTCTTTTCAGAAACATGCTCAAACACAGGCAGTGCCACTTTATGGCCGAGTTTTTGGGCTGCCCAGCCTAAATGAGTTTCCAGAAGCTGTCCCAAGTTCATCCTTGAAAGCACCGAAAGCGGGCTGATGATGATATCAATCGGGGTTCCGTCCGGCAGATACGGCATATCACCCCTGGGGACGATTTTGGAAATTACCCCTTTGTTTCCGTGACGGCCGGCTAATTTATCGCCAACCACGACTTTCCTGATCTGGGCAACCTTGACAGAAATTCTGGAAATGGCCCCGTGTTCAAGCTCGTCGCCTTCTTCGCGGGATAGAATTTTAACGTCAATAACCGTGCCCTTTTCACCATGGGGCATTCTCAGAGACGTATCTCTTACTTCTCTGGCCTTTTCGCCGAAAATCGTGCGCAAAAGTCTTTCTTCTGCCGTTAATTCGGTTTCACCCTTGGGGGCAATTTTGCCGACCAGAATGTCATTGGGCCCTACCTCTGCACCAACAACAACGATTCCAGCCTCATCGAGGTTTGCCAAATCCTCCTCCGAAACATTAGGGATATCGCGGGTTGTTTCCTCCGGGCCAAGCTTGGTCTCAACAACCGTCGTTTCATATTCTTCAATATGGATTGAGGTTAACAAGTCTTCTTTAAAAAGCCGATCGGAAATAACAATTGCGTCCTCATAACCAAGGCCGTCAAAACTCATATAAGCAATCAAAAGATTCTGCCCCAGTGCAAGTTCACCACCGTTGGTTGAGGCACCGTCAACCAAAACGTCGCCCTTTTTAACTTTTTGGCCGGTAACTACCTTGGGTCTTTGCGAGTGACAGGTACTCTGGGGTGATCTTGTGAACTTGGCAATCGGGACTGTAATTTCGTTAGTTTGCTTCCCATCGGCTACCTGCTTTGAGGCTGTTTTAAAGATTACTTTTTTGGCGTCAACATAAGTTATCTTACCGTCCTGCGGAGCTTTGACAATCCTGCCCATGTTTTCGGCAACTGTCGCCTCCATCCCCGTTCCGACAATCGGAGCGCTGGGTTTAATAAGAGGGACTGCCTGGCACTGCATATGGGTACCCATCAGCGCCCGATTTGCCTCGTCATGCGCCAGAAACGGAATCAGGGATGCGGAGGTGCCGGTAACTTGCCTGGGAACAACATCGATAAAGTTAACCATATTGGCAGGGGCGGTAGTGAATTCCCCGCGGAAACGGACCGCAACCCTTTCATCCAGAATAAATCCTCCTTTATCAGTCGGGGTCTGGGCGTGGGTAATATAAAAATCCTCCTCATCGTCTGCCGTCAGGTAAATAATCTCATCGGTCACCTGCGCCTTGCCGTTTTTGCTTTTTTTAACTTTTCTGTACGGCGCCTCCAAAAACCCATGCTCGTTAACCTTACAATACAATGCCATGTAGGTAACTAGGCCGATATTCGGACCCTCGGGAGACCTGATTGGGCAAATCCTGGAATATTGGGAGTGGTTGATATCCCTAATTGAAAACGCCGCTCTTTCCCTGGCTATACCGCCGGTTCCCATAACAGTAAGTCTTCGGAGATTATCTATCTCAGAAAGAGCGTTTGTCTGGTCCAGAATTGTTGACAGCTGAGAAGACCTGAAAAATTCATTGATTGCGGAAATTATCGGCCTGGCGTTAATCAAAGATACCGGCAGGGGCATTTCATCGGCAGGGGTCAAACTCATCCTCTCTTTGATTACCCGCTCCAGCCTTAAAATTCCGACCCTGAATGCATTCTGGGCAACCAACTCGCCGACTCGCCTTACCCTTCTGTTGCCAAGGTGATCAATATCATCAACCCGGCCTTCACCGACCATCAGCTCAAAAAGATAGGCGATTGAGGCTACAAAATCTGCAGGCGTCAGAACTTCGCTTTGGGGATCGTTTTCCACTGTTTGGGCAATTGCTTCTTTTACCTTTTTGAGCTTTTTTTCGATTTTGTATCTGCCCACCTGCCCAAGTGAATATCTTCTGGGATTGAAAAACATATTCTCAATTAGTGATTTGGCATTGTCCAAAATAACGTGATCGCCGGGCCTCATCCTTCTGTAAATCTCCAAAAGGGCTTCATCCTGAGTTTGGGCAACATCTTTGGCAAATGTGTTTTCTAAAAGTTTCTTAGGGGTATCTTCCGTCAAAAACGAAAAGAGACGGGCTATCGACTCGTCATCTGAAAAACCGACTGCCCTTAAAAATGTCGTGACCGGGAATTTTCGGCGCCTGTCGATTTTTACGGTGATAATATCGTTTTTGGTGATGGCAAACTCAAGCCACGAACCGCGAAGCGGCCGGATTTCACAGGAATAAAGCATTTTGCCGCTTGTCGGATCAATTTCCCCCGAATAATACGCGCCCGGTGCGCGCACGAGCTGACTTACCACCGCCCTTTCGATTCCGTTTATGATAAAGGAGCCTTTCTCAAGCATAATCGGCAGGTCGCACAGGAAAACCTCCTGGCTTTTTTTTGCACCAGTCTGTTTATTGATGACCGTTGCCTCAACTTTTAGGGGCACATCATAGGTAACCCCTTTTTCGATAGCCGCCTCTGGGGAATATTTAGACTTGCCAAAGCTGTAATTGCCGAAGGTTAATGTGAAATTTTTGCCGGTAAAATCATCAACAGGGGATATTTCGTCTAAAATTTCGCGGATTCCTGTTTCCAAAAATTTGGCAAAGGATTCCCGCTGCACTTCGACAAGATCTATTGCTGGCAGGTTAACTTGCGATGGTTGATGAAGAAAGATACGATTAGACACTAATTTAAAAAAAATTCAAAAGACTAGGATTGCTTTTCCTAAGCCACAAAAAGGCAACAGAAGCGCTTCATCTTTAAAGCAAGTTGAGGGAATGCGCCAAATGCGTCTGCACAATACAAAAAAGAAGGTATAATAAAATACCCCTTAAAAAGGATTGTGTCTGAAGTTATTTTTACCACCCAAAGCTTATTTTGTCAAGAGGAAAATTTTTAGAGGTACTTTTCAATATTGCTCTGATGCTCATCGCTGGTTTGGGCATAGTGGATTTTTCCCTCGCGATCGTGCATGTAATAGAAAAAGCTGGTTTGGGCAGGGTTGGTAGCCGCTTTAATTGACTCAAGCCCGGGATTTGCAATCGGCTTTGGGGGAAGCCCGACAAAAAGGTAAGTGTTGTAGACCGATTTGATATTTTGATAATCGGTAACAGTCACTGTCGGCCACCAGGTATTTTGTGCCGTGTCATAACCTTTTGCATATTGCACAGTTGCGTCGACCTGAAGAGGCATGCCTGCCTCTAACCTGTTTAAAAGAATACCTGCAATGATCGGTTTTTCTTCATTTGTCTTGGCTTCCCTCTCCAGAAGCGACGCCAGTATAACGACGTCATCTGGAGATAAATTATTTTTTTTACCCTCTTCCAGAAGACCCTCGTCGACTTTGGCAACGAAAGTCTCTTCCAGCTTGGCGGCAACATCGGCAGCCGTTGCGTCTTTGGGAATTAAATAGGTATCGGGAAACATGTAGCCTTCTTTGGCAATTTTGATATATTCGGCTTTATCAAATGCAAAACTTTCGTTTGCGCCGAAATTCAAGTTGTTTTCGATAATCTGCGCCTGCTCTTCTGTCCTCAATCCCTCCGGCAGGGTCACCCAGACATCGATTGCTCCGTGAGTCAGAAGCTGGGCGATTTCTCGTGAGGACATATTTGGAGAAAGCCTAAAGTCCCCAGCCTGAATATTTTTGGCAACCCCCATTTGTGAAACCAAAAGCCTGAAAGCCAGAGCGCTTTTGACAAGACCGGCCTTTTTTAATTTTTGGGCGATTTGGGCTGTAGGCTCGCCGGGCCTGATGACAAAAATTTGGGTTGTGCTCTCCTTGGATACCGCCTCAAGCTGATAATTGTAATATTTGTTTACGGAAACAGGAATTAAAATAAGAAAAATAAAAATAACGGCAAAAAGTACAAACCTTTTGTTAATTCTTTCCATAACCTGCCTCCTCAAAAGTTGCCCTGTGATACCTGCCGCGGCGTTTGTCAAAAACATAAATTCTTGAACATCTGCAGATTACTTTTTGCAAACTACCTGAAATTTCTACCTTTTTTGCCCCAGATAAATTTCTGCCGCAGCCGACACACTTTCCCTGAAGCAGTATCCACGCCTGAACAGGCGCCAGTATTTTTTTAATCACCTTGGTTTAAATAAGATTGTAAGATCTGGCTTGCTGCCATCTCGTGTTCTTTTTTTTGTCTTGTCTTTTTTGATAGTTGAAGTTTAATCATAGTTTCGGTAGCCTGTCTAGTCGTCAAAGTTTCGTCAACCATGATAACTTCAATTGCGGGTCTCTTCTTTCTGAATTCTTTGGCGAAATTTTCAAAGTAGGACTTTATCTTACCCTCCACAAAGCCGACAACCAGTTTCTCCACCTCCAACTCATCACACAATTCGGCTATTTTAAAGACTGCATCTTTTGTCGATATATGGGTGATGGTTTTATAGGGAGTTGCCAGTTGGCCTTCGGATATGGCAATCCCCGTTGTTTTTTTGCCTAAATCAATTCCCAAAATCACCAACAAAGTATATCAAATAAATAAATTGCACACCGGTCTTTCGATTTGCTTTCGCTTACTCAAAACCCAGGTCCTGAGTGCAATCGAAAGGCCGGTGTGCTTAGTATGGTCAGTTGAGATAACCAACCATTTCTTTCAGGCTTTTTTCAAAACCCTCGATGTTTTCCGGAAAAAGCACAACCGAGCTCCTAACACAGTCATTGCCTTCGCCTGCAAATCTTGATTCGGTAATCTTTAAATACTTCTTGTCGTTTGCCGCAAGATTAACATCAAAAAAGATAGTTTTTGCACCCATCTTAAGAATTGAGGATTTAACTTTGTTTGCAGAAAAATCTTGTCTTTCGCTCTTTACCTTGTCCATTTACTCTTCACCTCCCCTCTGTGCCTCTTTCCAAGTCTAATTTTTGTAGAAATTGAGGATAACGCTACATTACCCGAATAAAACCCAAATGTCAACCCCTCAATTTACTCGGACGGAGACGATTTTCGAACTCTAAATGTTTTCTTCTAATTCTTCCTTCGTTATTCCAGCCTGTTTTAATACGCTCTGAAAAGTTCCTAGAGCAACCTCTTTATGATCGGGGGCAATTACCGTATAAACATTGCCTTTAAAAATTCTTCTCATCTTAATTTGGCTTCCTTTTTGCGAGACTGTTTCAAATCCGATTCTTTTCAATGCTTTTACTATTTTCTTGCCGGAATGAAGCTTAGGCATTAAGTGCTAAGGAGAAGGAGTGGAGTCTAGGTTGTTCTATTTTTGCTATAGCCGGCTTTTTCTCATCTTCAAAATATAATTCCAATGCTTCATGCAAATTCTCAACCGCCTCTTTGCGGGTCTTTCCTTGACTGGCTACCTCTACCTCCAATGAGCGGGCTACAAACCATCTTCCCTCTTTCCAGATAACATAGTGAAAATTTTTCATAACGGCAATATTATATCATGGGGTTATATTTAGAAAATCTCAGTTTAGCCGAACGGGGCAATTTTCGGGCTATCCCCCAGAGTATCCACCCCCAAGAGGAGAAACCTTTTTAGGATCAACTGGCCAGCCTGTACTGGTAATGTCCATAATTCGATCATAATCCCCTTCGGGAATAAAAATTCCAACAGCATCGTTAATTTCTTCTCCAATTGGCTCTCCACGCCGCAAATTACTCAGATCAGTAATAACTAGAACAATTTTTCTTTTAGCTATAGATTCCTCTATGTTAAGACAAGGACCGTATATAGAATCAACATTGAATTCTTTTTTTAGATGAGACCTTAATCTGCCTGCTAGAAATAAAGCCTTTGCAGTGTAATAAATCCATTCCCTTCCGGCAAGTGTCATCCCAATGCATTCCCGTCCCCTTGGAGATCCTCTCAGTCTAGTCGATTCAACTTGTGCTTGAGGTCTTTCAGGCATGGAGCAAAAGATACTCCATTAATTTTCAAAAGTCAAATTCTATAGGATGATTTTTGGAGTAACTTCTACAATAAGCTAGCTACGACTACCAAGCGTTTGGTATTTGTACCGGGGGGGACGCAGGTCATTAAGGTTAGATTGCGGCCGTTTTGGGTGATTGGGCCAAGAACCGAAAGATCGTCGGGCTCAACGACTTTGGAGTATTGGACGACAAACCTAATCGTCTTATCATCAAGATTCACCAAAACCTCATCGCCTATTTCAAGTTTCGGTAACTCAGTAAAAATTGCTTTGTAATTTGTGGGGTCTGCAAACTGTGGCAGGATCGAATGGCCGGTAATAAACGAATTGCCCACATCGCCCGGAATTGCCGAACCCGGAAAAAGTGCAAGATATTTGTCAAATTTTACTGCATCGACTTTCACCTTGGCCTTTTCGATCTCAAGCTTTGGGATTGAAATTAAAAATTCCTGCGGCCTTTTGCCATGAGGTTGAAAATCGGTGACAAAGTAAGAAAATCCGTCCTGTTCCTGAACAACCTGGATATTTGCGCCGGCCACGCTTCCCTGGGAAATTACTTTGCCCGCAGGTACGGGAAACTCCTCTACTTTTGCGGTTAATTTCGGCAGAGTCACAAACTGCCATGTTAAAAGCGGCCAGGCAGCAAAAGCGACTGTGGCAACGCCGATTGAAAGCATTAAAAAAGAAAAGGATCTTTCCCGAAATTTGCGTTTTTTTTCTTCGTGGCCCGGAGGTACTTTGATATAAACAGTCTCGGCCATTTTTTAATTTGACTCAACCTTAAATTTAATCTTTGCAGGATTTGAAGGCAGGGAACTTGTAAATAAGAATCCGGGCGAAAACTTTATTTCCACGCCAGAGACGTTTGGAATTTCCAGCACTTTTGCCCTTGCTTCCTTAATGCTTTTTCCCTTGATCTGATCCTTCAGTTGGTCTTCCGAAAAATCGGGGATTAGCTTGGCGGCAAAAGAACCGGAAAGAAAAAGACTGTCTTTTCGCCTTTTTGCCGAGATTTCCCTGATTTCAATGTCTTCCCCCCTTGCCTTAAACCCCTGCGGCACTTTGCCCTCAAGGCTCTTGGCAAGTACGTTTCTGAGATTTTGCTCATCAAAAACAACGGCAGAGGCCTCAACTTCCATATCCAGATTCACAAGCGATGCTTCATCGCCTGCTTTCTTGTCAAAATTTTTGCGCAATGTTTCGGCCAACACCGCCTCATCGACTAATTTTTCCGAACTTAATTCAGACTTCAATTTATCCCTGGCTTTTTCGGAAAGTTCTTCGAAGAGTGATTTTTCAAGCTTAGTTAAATCTTCCTGTGATGCTACGGTAACCTCTTTTTCCTGGCCGCCCGAAAAAGAATTATTGCTCCTTGCCGAATATAAAAGCTCGTCGAATTCCTGAAAAGAAAAATCCGTGCCTGCGCCAACGTTTCCGGATTCCCCATTTTCTGCGGCTGTAACGTTTGTATTTGCCTGGCCTGGGTTTGAAGCGCTTCTTGAGGCAATTTCAACTTCGTTGTCGATTGTGAATTTGATGTCTCCTGACGAGACAATTACCGTGCTTTTGGGAAATGAAATCTGGTCGGTTGTCCAGTTAAATACTGTTACTTCTCCTTTTGCGGGTTCACCGACTTTTTCAACGCCTGTTGCTGTTGCCTTCTGCGAACCGGCCTCGGAAACAGCAATTTTGCGGCCGGAAAGCTCTGATTTTGACTCATCGGCTGTCCCCAAAACCACCTCCGCATCGACATCGCCATCAATGCTCTGACTGTTTGCGGAAATTACGACCTGAGCGGAAGTTACAGTTTTTCCCAAAACAAAACTTGCTGCAAAAAGTGCAAGTACCAAAATTACAAGGCCGATTGCTACCTTTTTCAAAACCGGGCCTTTTTTGAAAGTTTCGAAAAAGTTGGGTAAGTACGATAGAGTTGTTACCTTGTCCAGAATTTTTGACATTGATGATTTTGCAGGCGGACCTGTTTTGGGAATGGATATATCGGCAATGTCCTGCCTGGGAACTGCATATTCTTCCGTATCTTGAGATTCCCGAAAAGTCTCCATGAGTACGTCTTTCCCTTCGACAAAATCACTCTCCCGACCCGCTCCTGCAGCTTCAGGCTCTTTGACGATATGCTCGTCTTCGATCTCCTCGCCGGTTTCTTTGGAAGCTTCAACCGGTATTTGCGCTTTTGATTTCTCGCCGAAAGAGGGTTCATGGCCAAGAACATCGGCGGCCTGCGCATAAGCTGTTGCTTTGGCCAATTCGTCAAGGTCCATCAAATCAACTTTGGGCTCATGGACAAATATACTTTTCCAGTCTGCCTTGGAAAATTTTTGCAGAAAGGAATCCTTTTC